>OMGW01000199.1_pt1 | contig 23263 bp, 17 predicted proteins | sample 1646131 | NCBI WGS metagenome assembly OMGW01 (sample SAMN05578588, study PRJEB25193) | human gut metagenome | biome: Human Microbiome; feature: human-associated habitat; material: feces | host: Homo sapiens | place: USA:Birmingham
CCCTGCTAAGAACGCCAACCGTCCCAAAATTTCCTCCGGGGGCAGCCTGTCCTGCAAGCTGTCCAGTCCCACGGCGCCGTCCCGCTTGGAAAGGCGGCGCCCCTCCGCCGTCAGCAGCAGGGGGAAATGGTAGAAAACCGGCGGCGTCAGGCCCAACAGATAATAGAGGTACAGCTGGCGGGGGGTAGAGTCCAGCAGGTCAGCGCCCCGCACCACCTCCGTCACGCCCATGGTGGCGTCATCCACCACCACAGCTAACTGGTAGGCGAACATCCCGTCGGACCGCCGCAGCAGAAAATCCCCGCAGTCTGCCGCCAGATTTTCCTCGTATCGGCCCATGTGGCCGTCTGTAAAGCCCCAACGCTCCTCCGGCGTTATCAGCCGGAGAGCTGGGGCGCGGTTTTTGCTTTTTTCCGCGATCTCCGCTGCGGTGAGACGGCGGCAGGTCCCGGCATAGACCACCTGCCCGTCCTCCCGGTGGGGGGCAGAGGCAGCGTGAAGTTCCGCCCGGGTACAGAAGCAGGGATAAACAAGGCCCTTTTCCCGCAGCGTTTCCAGTGCCGCTTGGTAGATCTCCGTCCGCTGGCTCTGGTAATAGGGGCCGGTGCCGTTATCTCTTCCGGGGCCGATGTCCCAATCCAGCCCCAGCCATTGGAGATCCCGCTCCATCTGCTCACTGTACCTCCGGGGACAGCGGGCGGTATCCAGATCCTCCACCCGAAGCAGGACCCGGCCGTCCTTTTGTCTGGCGGAGAGCCACACCAGCAGGGCGCACAGAAGATTTCCCAGATGCAGCCGCCCGCTGGGGGACGGAGCGAAACGCCCAACGGTCTCCATGGCCCCTCCTTTCGGGTAAACAATCCCAGTTTAAAATTACGGTGCCATTATACTCCATTCCTTCTGTCAAGGCAAGTATTCCCTGGAAACACCGACACAACTGCCGGTAAAAACGAAATTTCCAGTTGATAATTCAGAAAAAATATCGTATAATAGATTCCGCAATTCATCCTCCGCTTGCAGACGCGGAGCCGGTCTCGCGCAATGGAGCCCCGTGAACCATGTCAGGCGGGGAACCGAGCAGCATTAAGCGGGATGTTCCATGTGCCGCGAGGACGCCGGTTCCGTGTCTGCAAACGGAGGATGTTTTCATATGCGCAGGGCACCCTTTGGAGCTGCCCGCGTGCCCTTCCTTCCCGCGGATTCGATTTTTCAGGAGGTGTGTTCCATGTATCAGGCGCTGTACCGCAAATGGCGGCCCAAGGTGTTTTCCGACGTCATCGGTCAGGAGCACATCACCGAGACCTTGAAAAAGCAGGTGGCAGAGGGCCGTACCTCCCATGCCTATCTGTTCACCGGCACAAGAGGTACCGGCAAAACCACCTGCGCCAAAATTCTGGCCAAGGCCGTCAACTGTGAGCACCCGGTAAACGGTGACCCCTGCTGTCAGTGTCCCAGCTGTCTGGGACTGGAAAGCGGCAGCTTTCTGGATGTTCTGGAGCTGGACGCCGCCTCCAATAACGGCGTAGATCAGGTCCGGGCCCTGCGGGATGAGGCCATCTACGCCCCGGCCAACGTAAAAAAGCGGGTCTATATCGTGGACGAGGTCCACATGCTGTCCACGGCGGCCTTCAACGCGCTGCTGAAAATTTTAGAGGAGCCGCCGGCCCACCTCATGTTCATTCTGGCCACCACGGAGCTGCACAAGGTGCCCGCCACCATTCTCTCCCGGTGCCAGCGCTACTCTTTTAAACGCATTCTCCCCAAGGACATCGCCCAGCGGCTGTCCTATGTGGCCGGTCAGGAGCACATCGACCTGACGGCGGACGGTGCCGAGCTGCTGAGCCGTCTGGCAGACGGCGCTCTGCGGGACGGCCTGAGCCTTCTGGATCAGTGTGCCGCCGCAGGCGGCACAGTGGACAGCCGAGCGGTGCTGGAGGTGTTGGGTCTGGCAGGCAATCTGCAAACTGCCCAGCTTATGCGGCACATTCTGGACCGGAATGCCCAGGCGGCGCTGCTGCTGCTGAACGAGCTGTACGCCGGGGGCAAGGATGTAGGCGCTGTATTGGGTGAGCTTTCCACCCTGACCCGGGATCTGCTGCTGCGAAAAACCGCCCCGGAGGGCGGTGCAGCGCTGCTGTCCGGCGGATTTGACAGCGCCACGCTGGACCAACTGGGCAAGGATGTTCCCTCCAACCGTTTTCTCTATCTGGCCTCCACCTTGCAAAAGGCCGCGGCTGATCTTTATTACAGCGCCGACCGCCGCACCGATGCGGAGCTTTGTCTCCTGCGGCTGTGCGACGAAAGTCTCTGCGGCGATCTCACCGCCTTGGAAAACCGGATCACCCGGTTAGAGGACGCAGCGGCCCGCGGCGCTGCGATTTCCGCCGCCGTGAACCAAAGCGTCTCCGCCGCAAAGGCGATCGGGGCAGCGCCGGTGTCTCAGGCCCCTGCAAAGCCCGCGTCCAAATCTGTGGAACCACCGCCTGCGGAGGCCCCGCCCCCTTGGGACGAGCCGCCGCTGCCGGAGGAGCCGCCCATGCGGGAGGAACCCGGTGAACGGGTCTTTGACATTCCCGAGGACGCCATTCCTGTCCGGCCCGCACAGCCCAAGGCCGTCCCGGCCAAGCCGGCAGCCTCCATTCCTTCAGCGCCGAAGCTCCAGACGGCCGTTCACAGCGCTGCGCCCGTCAGCGGTGACTGGTGGAAGGCTCTGTCCGAAAACTGCAAGGGTCAGATCCCTCCCATGTACCGGGCGTTTCTGGACCTGTGCGGCGGCGTTTTGGAGGGCGATCAGCTAACGGTGTTTGCACCCGATGAGATCACCCTGAACCGTTTGGACAATGACCGGGTACGGGGCGTTTTGTCCGCCGAGGCGGAAAAGGTCTCCGGCCAGCCGGTGCGGTTACTGCTCCGGGAGGGAGAGCCGCCAAAGCCGTCCCCGGAGGAAAATCTGAAGCAGCTACTGCAATTCGGCAGTCAGTTTGACAATATTGAAATCAAATAAAAGGAGAAATTTACTATGGGTTACAGTGCGCGCCGTGGCTTCACCAACGGCAAAATTTCCGGAGCCGCCCGTCAGGCGGAGCTTCAGCAGAAGATCGCCGCTATGCAGGAGAAAATGACTGAAGCACAGGACGCCGTTGAGGCGCAGGAGTTCACCGCCAGCGTAGGCGGCGGTGTTGTGGAGGCCAAGGTCAACGGCAAGAAGGAGGTCCTCTCCGTCACCATCAAGCCGGAGGCCGTGGACCCCGAGGATGTGGAGATGCTGCAGGATCTGGTGGTCTCCGCCGTTAATGAGGCGCTGCGTCAGGCCAATGACGCCATGGAGAATAGCATGAACGGCGTCACCGGCGGTCTGGACCTCAGCAGCTTCGGTCTGTAAGGGAGATCACAAAAGAGCGGAGCGAATGCTCCGCTCTTTTTGGAATACGCCCATTTAAAACCTCAAAAGGAGGATCCATGAAAAAACGAATCTTGGCAGCAGCCTTATGTCTGGCTCTTCTGTCCGGCTGCGGTGCCCGCCCTCCGCTGGATCTGCCGGATGCAGAGTCAGACCGGGCCGTGATCGCCTACGTTCCGCTGGATGACCGGCCTGACAACGTGGGCCGGGTGGAATATCTGGCGGAAAGTCTGGGGTATGTCCTGAATATGCCAGAGGAATGGATGTTCAAAACACTGCTGGATGGGCAGATGGAGGACTATTACGCCGAAAACGGTCTGGAAACACAATCCTGGACCGGGCAAAGCGGCTATTCCGGCCTCCTGTACGATTGGGTGCTGGAACAGGAGGCATCAGGCTGTGACCGCTACCTTCTTTCCGTGGACCAGCTGCTCTATGGTGGACTGGTGGCCTCCCGTCTGGCGGAAACCACCACAGAGCGTGACGGCGAGCCGTGGCCTCTGACAGATTTGCTGGAAAGCCTGCTGTCCGCTTTGGCGGAGGACCCCAACAACGAGGTCTGGCTGCTGGACAGCGTTATGCGGCTGGCCCCCACCGTAGGCTACGCCGGCGGCACGCTGGAATACTACAACGCCATGCGGACCATCGGCGCGGCACCCCGGAAAACCCTCACCGGGGACGAATTGACGCTGGAAAATATTCACGCCACCTACGATACGGACGCCGACGGCCACGATCTGCTGCGCTTTGAGGACAGCGTGATGCACGATGCCGCCCTCCGCTACACGGAGCACCGGATCAACAAGCTGACCCTCAGCGGAGAACTGTTGGAAACCGTCAACCGGATCGGCGGCGACCGGTTCCATGTGCTCATTGGCATTGACGATTCCTCCTCCGAGGACTGCATCCAGAAAAATGAGATCGCCTATTTGCAGGCTCGTCTGCGGGCAGGTGGTGTCATCCTTTCCGGTGTAGATGATCTGGCTTTCAAGGCCGTGACCAAGCTGTATCTCAGCGAGATTGGCTGGAACGGCGCACAGGTCAATGTGCAATATTTCGGCGGTACAGAGGATCGGCCCGCCTGCGACTATGATTACAAGCCCCTGACGGAGATCGTGGCAGAGCATCTGGACTACTTCGGCCTGACAGCGGAGGACACCCCCGCCTTTGCGGATCTCTATGTGCTGGTGTTGACCCAGCCGGAGGACGGCGCACAGAAGCAGCAGTACATCCAGGAGCTGACCGCCGTGCTGAATGAACGTCTGAAGGCCGATCTGTCGGTGATCCTCATCGACGCGGGCAACGGTCAGTACGGCACTGCCTTCCATGACGCCCTGACGAAAAAAACGGAGCTGGGCAAGCTGTTGAGCTACGCCGGATTTTTGGATATGGCCATCGTCACCGGCACGGCCCTGAGTCACGGTGTAGCCCGCTATGCCCATCTCATTCAGGGCCGGACCTCGCAGGCGGAGGAGGTTGCCTTCTGCAAGACCCTTGCTGACAGCATTTTGAAGGATTTCTGCTATAAAAACGTGGTGCGGGAGGACATTTTGTCCTATGTGCGGAATGATCTTGGCGGTGACGCCAACAACTTCTGCCTACCGGAACTGGACCGTCCCGCCATTGTTGACCGTCTGACAACGGAGATGGACAAGGCCACCGCCCCGGTGCTGAAAAATTTAGAGCGCAGCAGCTTGCTCATCGGCCTGAAGCCCCATGTGGATACCGTCACAGCCCATTGGGGAGAGGTCGGCCTCTCCAATTACCGTTTCCCGTGGAACCGGGCCTTTGAGATCGACATGGATATTTCCGTGGACCCGCTGACCCGGTAAGCCGCGCCGCTAACCACAGATAGAAAAAAGCCAGCCCGTCCGGAACATTCCGGGCGGGCTGGTTGTATTCGATCGATCAATAAAATTCCTTCATGTAGGCCAGAACGTCCTCCCGGGTGCCCTTGAAGGGACCGGGGGTCTCCATTTTCAGGGAGACGAGAGCGGTGCAGAAGTTCAGCGCTTCCTCCACGCTGCCCCGCTGACGCTCGGCGATATATCCGGCGAAAGTGGTATCGCCCCGACCGGTACGGCCGGAGAGGTTCCGGGCCTTGATGGGGCAGGTGTAGACCTTGTTGCCGTCATAAGCCAGCACCTCGGTGTTGTGGGTGATGACCACTTCCTTGGCGCCCCAGTCATGGAGCATTTTCGCAGCCTCTACGCGGTCCGTCAGGCCGGTGAGGACCTCCGCCTCGGCGGCGTCGGTCTTGAAGTAATCCATCAGGGGCAGCAGTTCCTTCTTCTCCGCCCAGTCATGGAAGGCCATGGACTTATCCGGCTCCACATGGCGCAGCATGCACTGCACGTCCAGACCCACCTTGCCGTGCTTGGCGGCCTCCGTCAGCAGAGCGCCGTCAAAATCGCCGTAGACCAGACCAGCAAAGTGATAGACCTTGGTCTTCACCTGGGGCAGTTCCTCAAAACGGAAGGGGTCGCACACGCCCATAGAGGTGCAGGCCCGCTTTTCCTTGTCGGCGGTGAAGTACTGGTTGCGGATGGAGCAAGTGGCCTTGGACGCAGCCCAGTAGAGGTCTGCGTTGACTCCGGCGAAGCGCTCCTTCACATCGGCGTCCGCCGCGTTGGACTTGCAGAAGATGGCGGTCTTTGCGCCGCTGCCGGCGGCAGCAAAGCCGGAAGCCACAACAGCGCCGCCCACTTCCTTGCGCTCGTTGCCCAAATAATCGATGTTGTGGTCCAGAGAAACAGGACCCACTACCATGATATCGTATTCTTTCATATTCCGCTCCTCATCAGTTAAAATAACAAAAACAGGCTATTCAGCGGCAAGCTCCGCCGCAGGATCAGTATAACACGGTTCCGAAGGGATCACAATTCCTGAACGGTGATAACGCCTTCGATCTGAGATACATGGGTCAGCAGCTCATCCACGGAAACGCCCTTGCTGAAACGCAGGGAGAAAATCGCGCAGGCGTTGTGGCTCTCGCTGTCGGAGTTGCGGGTGATCTCCATATCCTGAAGGGAGACCTTATTTTCCCGCAGGAAACGCAGGACTTCCTCCAAGCAAGGCTTTCCGGTGTACTCCATGTAGAGATTGATCTCCGGCACATGGTCCAGGATCCGGTATTCCAGTCGTGAGAGGAAGGATTCTGCCACTAACACAAGAACTGTTGTCAGCAGAGCGCCTTCATAGAAGCCGCCGCCCAGTGCCAGGCCGATAATGGCGGAGGCCCAGAGACCCGCCGCAGTGGTAAGGCCCTTGACCCGATGCTGCCGGGTGACAACGATGGTACCGGCGCCGATGAAGCCGATACCTGCCACCACCTGCGCGCCCAGACGGGCCATATCCGTGTAGTAATGCAGATTAAGATAGAGGAATTGGCTGGTAAGTGTGGTGATCGCCGCACCCAGGCAAATAAGAATGTGGGTGCGGAAGCCGGCAGGGCGGCGCTTGTAAGCCCGCTCGATGCCGATGAGACCGCCGCAGAGGACAGCCAGCAGCATTCGTGTGGTGACGGAGGCAAGCGTCACGTCACGCAGTCCATCAAAAATAGGCAGCATCAGATCTTCTCCCTCCTTTAAAATTCTTCCACGGTATAGACGCAATCCAGTTCAGATATGGAGACCAGCACATCGGAATGGCTATGGCGTTTGGCCAGCCGCAGGGAAAAGACCGCGCTGGGATTGCTGGAGCCCGGGCCCCTGCCGTGGTCAACCTCCACATCCAGAACCTGTGCGTTCTGCTCTTTGATGCGGCCGATCACATCACCGATGTGATCCAGCGATTCAAACTCCACATAGATGTTCAAAAACGGGGCATGTTCCACCATCGTGTTTTCCACGATGGGGAGATAGCGCATGGAAAGGAAGATCAGCACCGTTCCCAGGAAAACACATTCGTAGAAACCGGCACCGATGGCCAGGCCCATACAGGCGGAGGCCCAGAGGCCCGCCGCGGTGGTAAGGCCCTTGACCTCCCGCCGGCCGGTGACAAGGATCGTACCGGCACCCAGAAAGCCGACGCCGTTGATGACCTGCGCGCCGAAGCGGGAGACATCCGTCCGGAGTCCGATTTCAGAGGCAATAGACGCCCACTTGGTGGTGACCATGATGTATTCGTATTGACTGAGCAGCAGTGTCAGGGTCGCTCCCATACACACCAGCATATAGGTCCGGCACCCGGCAGGACGGCGCTTGCGTCCCCGCTCCAATCCCAGCGAGAAGCCGATGAGCGCAGAGAGCAGCAGCCGCAGAGCAACAGACACAAAATTCAGTTCACGAAAGTAATCCATCATAGTCTCATGAAACCAACAGGTCCGCTCGCCCCAGACAACACCTGGGGCGAGCGGATGCGCTGTATGATCCTTTCAAGTAATTCACAGCGTGTCGAAAAAGTTTTTTCGCCCCGCTGGGCAAGTTTTCAGAACTTTATAAAAGTTTTGAAAACTAAGGATTTCAATGGCACAGGACACCCTTCTTGGGTTTCCCGCGCACACCCTTCCTTACCGTCGCGGAGAATTTACCACTTTATCGACAGTCTCAATTCTTTTTATACTTCCAGATTTTTCTGGGTATTCCGGTCGAAAAGATGGGCCATAACGCCGTTGAAGGTAAAGGCGATAGGGCTGCCGATGGTGAATGCAGAGGTGCTTTCCAGCTCCGTGGTGGGAACGATCATGATGGTGTCGCTGCCGCAGGCGCTGACGTGGAGATGGACGGCGCTGCCCATCATCTCGCTGACGTCCACGGTGCCGTGGATCATGGAGCCCTCGTCGCCGCTGAGGATCAGGTGCTCCGGCCGGACGCCCAGCGTGATGGGACCGGCTGCCGCGCCGTTGGCCTTCAGCTTGGCCTGCTTTTCCTCCGGCAGGGTCACCTTGGCGCCGTCCAGCACCACGGCATACTGCCCGTCCTCCAGCACCAGCTCAGCATCATAGAAGTTCATCTGAGGCATGCCGATGAAGCTGGCCACAAATAGGTTTGCGGGGTGGTTAAAGACCTCCTGCGGCGTGCCGATCTGCTGGATGACGCCGTCCTTCATGATGACGATGCGGTCGCCCAGAGTCATGGCCTCCGTCTGGTCGTGGGTCACATAGATAAAGGTGGTGTTGATGCGCTGGCGCAGCTTGATCAGCTCTGCCCGCATCTGGTTGCGGAGCTTGGCGTCCAGGTTGGACAAAGGCTCGTCCATCAGCAGGACCTTCGGCTCCCGGACGATGGCGCGGCCGATGGCCACGCGCTGACGCTGGCCGCCGGAAAGGGCCTTGGGCTTGCGGTCCAGATACTCCGTGATGTCCAGGATCTCCGCCGCCTGTTCCACCCGCTGATCGATCTCAGCCTTGTCCATTTTCCGCAGCTTCAGGGGGAAAGCGATGTTCTCCCGGACAGTCATGTGGGGGTACAGGGCATAGTTCTGGAACACCATGGAGATGTCCCGGTCCTTGGGGGCCACATCGTTCATCAGCTGGCCGCCAATGTACAGCTCGCCGCCGGAGATCTCCTCCAGACCGGCCACCATCCGAAGGGTGGTGGACTTGCCGCAGCCGGAGGGGCCTACCAGTACGATGAATTCCTTGTCCTGAATGTGCAGGTTGAAGTTATCAACGGCCAGAACGCCCTCCTCCGTGATCTGGAGGTTGGTCTTTTTCTCCGGCTCGCCCTTCTTCTTTTTCTTAGGCTCCTGATGAGGATAGATCTTCTTGATATTCTTTAAAATGACTTCTGCCATGGTGTGTTCCTCCTATTCGTTTTCGGATGCCGGAAGATACCGGACGTCCAAGGCGCCGTTGGGGCCGACGGTAAACCGCAGAGCCTCATGGGGCGGGATCTGCATGCTGGGGACCGGGGGACAGTCGGAAAAATACAGGGCTGCCCCATGATCTGCCAGCAGCTTCATGGTGTCCGGATGGGCGCTGTTGTAGCGGCGGTCGCTGGACGCGCAGCAGACCACTGCGGTGGGACGGATCAATTCGGCCAGCGCTTCGTCGACGCCGTCTTTTTGTCCGTGGTGTCCCACTTTGAACAGGTCCGCCCGCAGGTCCGCGGGATCAATGCCGTCATAGCCCGTCACATTGGTGTCACCCGGCAGCAAAATCCGGGTACCCCGGTAATTCAGCCGCAGAATGAGACTGTAGTTGTTCATGCGGGCATCCAGCGCGTCCAACCGTTGGAGGAACGTACTGCAAACGTTTGCACTATTATACAACGCATTTATTTCGTCCGCAAGAGCCAACTGTTTTTTTGTAGAGGGTGACAGGATCTGAACGGTCAAATCTGGCGCAATCACCAATTCCTGACCACTTTTCGGCGCAAGAATGATTCCGCCGTGGTCCTCTACCAGAGCGCAAAGGGTGCCGTAGTCATTCAGGGCCTGCATGAATTTGCTTTCAGAGAGGTTTCTCGCCACGGAGCCGTCCAGAGGCCGGAGGGATCGGTAAAGATCCGGCGGCAGCGTTTGCCACAGCACTGCCGGGGGGGCGATCCGGGCTGCCCGCAGGAGACCGCAGAGATGATCCTCATGGATGTGGGTGCTGACGGCCAGATCCAGACGGCGGATCCCCCGTTTTTTCAGATATTCCTCAATGCGGACCCGACCGGAGGAGCGATCCGCGAATTCGCTGTTCTCAGCGCTGCCGCCGTCGATCAGGGCGGTGAATACGCCGTCAGGCTTGGAGGGATCCGGGCTTTCCAGAAGAATGGCCTCGCCGTAGCCCACATTTACAAAAGTAACTGTTAACTTCTTCTCTTCCATAAGCACTTACGAAATCGCACGTTTGATGTACACACTGGAAAGCAGCAGGACCAGAACGGTCATCACGATGGCTCCCGCGCTGCCGAAGCCGAAGTCCAGGGACTTGATACCGTAGTTGTAGAGGTACTGGGTGATGGTGGAGGTGCTGTTGGCGGGACCACCGCCGGTCAGCAGGTTCACCTTGTCGAACAGCCGGAAGCTGTCGATGGTACGCAGCAGGGCGCACAGGGCCAGGCTGTTCTTGATGTTGGGAAGAGTCACATAAAAGAGGATCTTGAAGCGGTTTGCGCCGTCAATCCGTGCAGCCTCGTACTGGCTCTGCGGCACGGATTGCAGGGCAGCGTACAGCAGCAGGAAGACAAAGGGAGCACTTTGCCACACGTCGATGAGCACTAACATGCCAAAGGCGGTGTGGATATCGGAAAACCAGTTGTAGACCGGCAGGTGCAGAGCCTGCAAAACCTGGTTGACAATGCCGTAGTTAGGAGAGAGCATCATGCGCCAGCTCAGAGCCACAGTGACGGTAGGCAGCAGATACGGCAGGAGCAGCAGGGTGCGCATGGTTTTCTGGCCCCGTTTCAGACTGTTGACAAACAGCGCCATTACAAGACCGATGAACATCTCAAAAATCACAGCAAGAATAGTGAACTTGACGGTGTTGAGAATGGATTGCTGGAAATACGGGTCGCTCAGCAGCTTTGTATAGTTTTGAAGGGCGATAAAATGGGACCCTTTCTTCAGGCTGCGGAGAAGGTTGTAGTCGGTAAAGCTGTAAACCAGCGTAAAGAACAAAGGATACGCCGTCATGATCAGCAGGATCACAACGGTAGGGGACAGCATTCCCAAACCAAACCGTTTGGTCTGGGCATCTGCGGAGCGGAGTTTGGTATTTACGTTTCTTTTCATGACAGCGGCCTCACATTTCAGAAGCGTTACGGATCGTAATCATTAAAAGGAATGGGGGAAACATTCTTTTTTGTTGTGCGGCCGGGCTTTTCGCCCGGCCGCACGTTTCATTACATGCAAAATGGGGATGTAAGCGGAATGCTTACTTCATCAGAGCTTCCAGCTGAGTCTGGGCATCGGCCAGGCCCTGATCGACCGTCTTGACACCGTTGACGATGTTGTCCATCTCAGCGCCCAGAATGGTGTAGAACTGAGTCCACTCAGCGATCACAGGACGATACATACCGCCTTCCAGAGCCTTGCAGACAACCTCATACTGAGGATAGGTCTTGAGGATCTCGGCATCCTGCAGGCTGGAGTAACGGCAGGGCACACCGCCGGAGGGAACGGTGGACTTCTGGACATCCTTGTCCATCAGGTAGCTCAGCAGCTCGGTAGCCAGTTCCTTGTTCTGGCTGTTGCTGGGGATACCAATGGTCCAGACGCCATAGACGTTAGCGTTGTGGGTCTCGCCGCCCTTGGCGACAGCACCGGTGATGGCGCAGTAATCAGCAGCGGTATCAGCAGTGGGAGTGTACCAGCCGGGCCAGCCCACACCCATGGTGCCGGCGCCGGTATCGCAGGAAGCGATCAGGTCATCCTTGACCTGGGCGGAACCGGTAGCGATGAGCTTCAGATAGAAGTTCATAGCGTCCTTAAACTCGGGAGTATTGACGGTGGGCTGATTGTTGCTGTCGATGACCCAGCCGCCGTAGGACAGCAGGATGGGCAGGAAGTCGACGACCAGGTTGTTCTGGCTGTCGCCACGATAGATGAAGCCCAGCTTGCCGTCAGCCTTGGCCTTTTCGCAGATCGCCAGCATATCCTCCAGAGACAGGATGGTGTCACCGGTGTAACCGGCGGCTTCCACGTTGGCCTTGTTGTACAGCAGGACGGTCACGTTGCCGTAGTAGGGAGCCAGATACAGGTCATCGCCCACATAGCAGATGGCGGTGGTAGCGGGGATCACGTCCTCATCCAGAGAGTAGCCCAGCTCGGTGAGGTTGGCCAGAACGCCGTTCTCGGTGAACTCAGCCATCCAGGAGCCGTCCACCATGCACAGGTCATAGGAGCCCTTGTCATTGATGGCGTCCAGAGCGATGCCGGAGTACAGGTCGCCCTCAGAGAGCTCCTGCACCTCGCAGACAACATTGTGCTCAGCCTCGAAAGCGGGCAGGCACTCCTTGATCACGTCGGCATAGGTGCCGCCGCGCAGGATCAGGGACAGCTTGGTGGGTTCTGCGGAGGTATTATCAGCGGGAGTATTGCTGTCAGAGGGAGTCTCGGTCTTACCGCCGCCGCAGGCGGCCAGAGACAGGGCCATAGCCAGCGCCAGGATCAGGGACAACGCTTTTTTCATCTTGTTTTCCTCCTAATCTGAATTGTTGGATTTTATTTTGTTACTCTTTGACAGCACCGCTTGAAAGTCCGGAGATCAAGTAGTTCTGCGCAAAGATCACAAACAGTGTAATGGGAATGACGGAAACCACGCCGCCTGCGGCCACCAGGCCAAAGTTGGTGAGGTTATCCTCCGTGTTCAGCAGGGCCAGCGCCAGAGGAACGGTGTTGTTGACGGCGGTCCGGGTGAAAATGACGGTGTAGGTGTACTCGTTCCAGGCATACATAAAGGAGAGCATGGCCACTGCCGCGATGCCAGGGGCCACCAGCGGCAGCACGATCCGGCAGAACAGCTGCCACTCGGTCGCGCCGTCCACTTTGGCACTTTCCTCCACTTCCTCCGGCAGATCCTGGAAGAAGCTGATCAGGAACCAGATGATCAGCGGCACGTTGATCAGCACACAGGCCAGCAGCACCGGCAGCTTGGTGTTCAGAATACCGAGCTTATTGAACATGATGTACAGCGGGATGGTGAAGGCCACCGGCGGCAGTACACGCACCAGCAGGACCCAGTATGTCATGGGCTTTTTCAGGCCAAACCGGAACCGGCGGCGGGCGATGATATAGGCCGCGCAGATACCGACAACCAGCGAGACAAACAGAGAACCGAACGTAGTCTGCAAGCTGTTGATGATGGCGGTGCCGAAATTCTTGGCCGAAAACAGCTCCGCGAAATGGATGCCTGTCAGACTTTGAGGGATCAACGCGATATGGCCCCTCATTTCATCCGTAGGCCGGATTGCCATTGCCACCAGCCAGTAGATGGGAAACAGCGAGACCATCAGAAAAAACAGACAGCCAATGGCCTTTCCAACCGTTCCAATTCTCTTTTTCCGTTTCACAAGAACGCCTCCTTATTGAGTGAAAAACGTTTTCCACCGAAGAGTATACATTTTATATAGTGCTGAAACAATCAAACCCAGGTGAAGCCTGTGTAAAATTTCTGTCAGATCGCGGCGCGGGAGGATGCCCGGATCTTGAGATTCACCGGCACCACCGTCAGCCGGGGAATATCCTGCGCACCGTCCAGCAATGCAGCCATGTGCTCCATACACAGCTCGCCCATCCGGCGGCAATCCACATGGATGGAGCTGAGCTCCGGCTCCATCATGGGGCAGACGGAGGAATCGTCGAAGCCCACCACCGCCAGATCCTCCGGCAGGCGGAGCCCCAGACGCCGGGCGGCTTTCATGACGCCGGCGGCCAACACATCGTTAAAGGCGAATACGGCGGAGGGCCGATCCGGGCGGCTCAGCAGACGGAGGGCCGCCTCTGTGGCGCTTTGGATATCCCGGTCGCACATCAACGCGCCGGATTCATCCACCGAAAGGCCGTTTTCCCGCATAACGGAGAGAAACGCATTGTAACGGGCACTGGTGACATAAGGGGAGAAGCGGCCCATCAGCATGGCGATCCGCTGATGTCCGGCAGAGATCAGATGGCTGACTACCTGACGCACACCGCCGGCTTCATCCGCCACAATGCAGGGCAGATCGAAGCCCGCCGCCCGGTTGTTTACCAGGACCACGGGGATGTTCTGCCGCTGAAATTCGGAAATCAGGTCGGCCTGGGCATTGCCTGCCAGAATGACGCCCTCGATCTGCTTGCTCTGAGCCGTGCGGGTCCATTCCTCCGCTGTGGAAATCAGAAGCTGGTAGTTGGTGCCGTTGGCGCGGCGCATGACGCCCTCGCAAATGCTGGCGTAAAATTCATCCAGGATAGTCGCGCCCTCTTTACAGATCAGAAACGCGATCTTGTCGGTCTGCTGCCGGGCCATGGCCCGGGCAATGGCGCTGGGTTGGTAGTGCAGCGCCTCCGCCGCGGCGTAAACCCGGCGGCGGGTGGATTCCCGCACCCGGTCCGGCGTCGTAAAGGTCCGGGAGACCGTGGCGGTGGAGACGCCGGACAGGCGGGATACATCATAAATCGTTGGGGTATCCATAAAACCGGTTCTCCTTTCCAGTGTAAGAAAGCGCTTACATTCATGCACAATAAAAATAAAGCGCCAAGTGCTGTGATTTGTGAATATGATATCATGGCAAAATTTGGATTGCAATAGAAAATCGCCATTTTCTACAGATATCAAAAACAACGTCTTTCTGTATTGTGCAACATTTACAAATTCAGATATTTTTCTTTGAATGCAGCGCTCCTTGCGTCACCGGTTCTATTTGATAATTCACAAAGCCGCCTATGTAAGCGATTGCATTTTGCAAAAATGCAGTAGCTCCGCCCTGTAATCGCCCGCTTTCAAGAACCAATATAGCAGGCGGCCATGGATCACCCCATGGCCGCCTGCCGCTGTCGATCTCTTCAGTTTTCCATGTGCCGGCCCAAAAAGGCAGCGACGGTCTGGGCCAGCTTGTACTCCGCATCCCCGGCAGCAGTGGGGCTGTCGCTGATGAACAGCACCAGTCCCAGCAGATCTCCCTCCGAAAGGATCGGCGCGGCCACAATGGCCATCAGGCGGTCACTGCTGTCGGATACCGGGATCTGGGGCCCTTGACCGTCATATTGGTAGATGCGGCGGTTCTCCATAACCTGCTCCAGTTGGGCGGTAATGCCCTTGCCCAGCAGCTCCCGCTTGGCGCCGCCGGCCACGGCAATGACGCTGTCCCGGTCTGTCACGGCACAGATGGCCCCGGTGGAACGGCTCATAGTCTCGCAAAGCTGGGCCGCAAAATCATCCAACCCGCCCATGAGGGAATACTTTTTGAAGATGACCTCACCATCCCGGCTGGTATAGATCTCCAACGGATCGCCCTCGCGGATGCGCATAGTGCGGCGGATCTCCTTGGGAATGACCACCCGGCCCAGGTCATCGATGCGCCGCACGATTCCTGTTGCTTTCATATTTCAAATCTCCTTATCCTCGTGAAACTACGCTTAGTCTTTGGACTTTCTGGTAATTTATCCAAGAGGCACACTGGAAGATTTTTGATAAACTGTTTGTGGTATTCCTTCTTGTGTGGTCTCCCTTCGTTTTACACCTTGCAGTTGCCAGACCGCATTCCTACTATAACAGCGGGCGTTTTATTTTCCCTCATCGGCAGAAGGCCATCCCCAAAACGCGCCGTTGGCGAGACTCCACAGTTCACAAGCCGGATGCATACAGCAAGAAAACAAACCGCAGACCCGGTAAATACTGCCGGGTCTGCGGTTTGTCAGTGTTCAGATTTGCCGGTCTTGCTTTTCTCAAAACCGTTTTCAGCGCAGGACTTCCACCTGCTCCACGCCATACCGCCGGAACAGTTCCAGCGCTTCCGGGCCAATTTGCTCACCAGACACCGCAATGGGGATCGCAGGCGGACACCCCACGGTAGGGGCGCCGCAGACCCGGCCCAGCGACCGTGCCGCCGGTACAGTCTCCCGTGGAGCAAACAGCGCCTCCCGCACGGAACATACCCGTTCTCCACGGGCCAGCGGCAGCGTCGGCTGCGGCGCATAAACGGCATCATTTGTTCCGAAAGCATGCAGAAGCCGTTCGATATCCGCCGCACGATTCTCCGGCGTCAGCATCAGCACCAAAAAATCCAGATCGGCGTATTCACATTCCACACCGCCCTCACGCAGTCGGTTCGCCAACTGCCCGCCGGTCATCCCAGCTGGGGCCTTGACGGTCAGCCGCAGCGGGTCCGACGGTTCCACCTGCCAACCGGCAGCCGTCAGCGCCTTTCGCGCTTCCTCCAGACGCCCACACATCTCCCGCAGGCGATCCCGGTACCCATCCGCCAGATAGTGGTTGCATAGATCCAGCGACGCCAGCGTCAGGTAGGACGGACTGGTGGAGCCAAACATGGCCATCGCTGTTTTCGCACTCTCCCGGAGAGATGCCGGAGCCGCACGGCTGATGTGCAGGTACGCGCCGCCGGTCAGCACCGGCAGCGTCTTGTGTGCCGAATCGCAGCACAGGTCTGCGCCCAAATCCAGCGGGTGACAGGATGGTTCCAGAAACCGCAGATAGGCGCCGTGGGCGTTGTCCACCGCCAGCAGCGTACCGTGTTTCCGGCATATCTCTGCCAGAGCGGAAATGTCCGCCATGCCGCCCAGATAGTCCGGGCTGGTGAGATAGACCGCCACCGGCGGCGCAGGCATCTCCGCCAGCGTCCGCTCCAATGTGTCCGGCGATACCGGGCAGCCACAGAAAGATGTGCTCCGCTCCGGCCACAGCCAGACGATCTCAAAATCCAGTAGGGCCGCCGCGTATACAAACGCCCGGTGTACGTTTCTGGCGGCCACCACCGTCCGGGACCCATTTCCGCAGGTCAGCGCCAGATACAGCATCGCCCGGATGCACTGGCTGGACCCTTCCGTGGAGTACACCGTCCGGCCGGAGCCGAACAGCTCCCCGGCATAGGACTCACTGCGCCGGATGATGCCTTCCGCTTCGTACAGGCTGTCCGCGCCTTGGATCTCGGTGATGTCCAGTGTCTCACAGCCCAGAAAGGGCTTTCCCTTGTGGCCGGGCATGTGCGCCCGGATCATCCCGGAATCCGCGTACCGCCGGGCAAAATCAGCAATGGGCGTTTCCATCAGCCGTTGGCCTTGGCAGAATCTTCCGCCACCTTCATCATGATGGCGCATTCAATGCGCTTACGGAACAATTCGCAGCCTGCCTCGTAAACGCCGCGGATGGAGCCCGTGGCGTGGAAGGCGTTGGCCGCGCAGCCGCCGGAGCAGTAGAATCTCGCCCAGCAGTCATTGCACTCAGGCCGGGCGTAGGCGTTGCAGGAACGGAATTCCTCCCGCAGGGCCGTATTGGTCACGCCGTTCCAGATGTCGCCCAGCTTGTAGGCTTCCTCACCCACGAACTGATGGCAGGGATACAGGTCTCCCCAAGGGGTCACAGCCATATACTCCGTGCCGGAGCCGCAGCCGGAGATCCGCTTGTAAATGCAGGGGCCGCCCGTCAGATCCAGCATGTAGTGATAGAAGGTGATGGGCTTGCCTTCCTTTTCCCGGCGTAGCATATCCTTGGCCAGCAGCTCGTACTGGTCCTTCACGATCTCCAGATCCTCCGCTGTCAGTGCGGCGGGGTCCTCCGGCGCGCACACCACCGGCTCCATGCTCAACTCCGTGAAGCCCAGATCCGCCATGTGGAACAGGTCCTTCGTAAAGTCCGGATTGGCATGGGTAAAGGTGCCGCGCATATAATAGTTCTTGTTGCCTCTGGCCTCTACCAGCTTCTGGAACTTAGGCACAATGCGCTCATAGCTGCCGTTGCCTGCATAGTCCACCCGCAGCCGGTCATGAATTTCCTTGCGGCCATCCAGCGACAGCACCACATTGCTCATTTCCCGGTTGGCGAAGTCGATCACGTCATCATCGATGAGCATACCGTTTGTGGTCAGCGTAAAGCGGAAATTTTTGCCCCGCTCCTTTTCCACACTGCGGGCATACTCCACCAGCTGCTTCACCACATCCCAGTTCATCAGCGGCTCACCGCCGAAGAAGTCCACCTCCAGATTGGTGCGGCTGCCGGAGTGATCCATCAGGAAGTCCAGCGCCTGCTTACCCACCTCGAAGCTCATCAGCGCGCGGTCGCCGTGATACTTGCCCTGACTGGCGAAGCAGTAGGAACAGTTCAGGTTGCAGGTGTGCGCCACATGCAGGCACAGCGCCTTCACCACATCGCCGGAACGCTCCTTGAACGTGCCGGCCATGTCTGCGAAGGTGTCGGGGGTATAGAGCTTCCCGGCCTGCTTCAGCGCCTCCACGTCATCAATGCAGTTCCGCAGATCCTGCTCCGTCACATCCTCGCGGGCGCCGTATTTTTCCATCATCGCCGTTACGATCTCATCCGCCGTGTGATCCGGGTAAAGCGCAATGATGTCATAGGCTACCTCATCCACTACATGAATGGCACCGGAGCAGGTGTCCAGCACGATGTTGTAGCCGTTCAGTTGATACTGATGTACCATTCTTCCGTTCTCCTCGTACAGAAAAAGTGCCGCCTGAACAGGCGGCAGCTTTTTGAAAATTGCGATTGATTACTTGTTGGTGTTCTCGCACTTCTGATTTGCCACGCCGCAGCTGGTCTTGCAGGCAGACTGGCAGGAAGTCTGGCACTCACCGCAGCCGCCGTTCTTGGCGCTGTCGCACAGGCTACGAGTCTCGAGAGTCTTGATTCTTTCCATAATATGTATCTCCGATCTGTTAAATTCTAATGGATTTCCCGGCGGACTACCCGCAGACAGTCACCTAAAAACCGGAAAAATTTTAGCATATCATCCGCATAAAGTCAAGATATTCCAGCAATTTGCCACGAATTTGCCACGATTTCAGCTGGGTCGAAGGTGCATACCTGCATTTTCAAGCTGCAAAAAGAGATACCCAATCCCTACGGATAGCCATCCGTTTCCTACCCACGCCCTTATATAAACTCTGGCAGACGGAGAATCTACACGCTGCGCTCCATCTAATAAACACAAGTTCAAACACAAATGAACGGACCTGGCTTGCATAACAAGCCAGGTCCGTTTGCGTTTAAGGAACTTTTAGAGGCAAACTTACAGTTCCGTCAAGCCATCTTTGTCAGGCTGGGCAGCCAAGTGACGATCTGGGGGAAGAGCACCAGCAGAATTGCGGTCACAATCAGACCGCCCACATAGGGAAGAACTTCGCGGCTGACCTGCCTAATTGAAGCCGCTGGAGGAATTGACCTCCACGGCTTACTTTTTGCGCCCAAATTTCAGGATTTCAGTGAAATCCCTTGTGTTTTGCCTCGGAACAGGATAGAATAATCAAGAGAAATGGGCCTGTTTGATTAGATTTTGCAGATAGACATAACGGAATACCGATTCCGTTTAAAGCACCAGCCTCAGACGTTCCAACTGTTGTCGGTGCTCCGTGCCAGTGGTCAGCAGGTAAATTCGGGTGGTTTCCACGCTGGAATGCCCCAGAATATCCGCCAATTTTACAATGTCCTTGTAAATTCGGTAGTAAACCGTGGCGAACAGGTGCCGCAGGTTGTGAGGAAACACCTTTGAGGAATCCACACCCGCCGTCTTGCAAACACGCTTCATCTCCGCCCAGATCTGACAGCGGCTCATAGGTTTTCCGCCTCCGGTGAGAAAGATCTCGCCGGAGATAATTTTTTGTTTTCTGGCGTATTTCAGCAGCTTTTTACACAGCTTTCCCGGCAGCAGAATCGTGCGAATTTTACCCTTCAACGAGATGGTGGCGCTGCCCGCTCGGACAGCCTCCACCGTGATGTACCGCACCTCGCCCACCCGGATGCCCGTGGCACAGATGGTCTCCATGACGAGGGCGATCCGCTCCCGGCCCAAGCCGAGCGCGGCGGCGATCAGCTTCTCGTAGTCTGCTCGGTCCAGCTCCCGCCCGGTCTCCCGGAACAGGCGGCGCTGGATCTTCAAATAGTGTGTACGGCAGTCCGCCCAGCCAAGGAAATTGAACAGATAGTTCAGGGCTGCCAGCGACGCATTGACAGTGGAGGGCGAATAGTTTTCTTCTCTCTGAAGGTACTTCTTCCAGGCCAAAACGGTATCCTTCGTGACAGGCCGACCATCCAAAAACAGTGAGAACACTCGTACGCTCCTCAGGTACTTTTCTACCGTTGCCTGAGACCGCTCTGCCTGGAAAAGCGCCGTGGAAAACGCGAGGATCTGTTCGTTTGTAAGGTTATGTCCGTCCATGATGACTCTCCTTGAAATCAAGCGTGATGGCTCTCATTTTACCGCCCAACGCAGTCTCTGCACAAGCGCCAAATGGCTGGCCGTGCGGTCGTTGCGTGTGATAGTAACTCTGCCGGAACGCCTGGTCAAGTCTTTCCATCCCAACAAGTCATGCTGAACGAACAGCGGCAACAGGATCACGCAGCCCAGCGGGGCCGCGACACCTCGGGACAGCGACGTGCATAAGCACATCGCTGTCCCGAAGGCTTTCTGTGTCCTTCGAGAGCACCTCCCAGCCAAGATCCCAAAGCGGCAAAGTACGCCGTTCTGACACCCGGCCCGGGGATGTTCGTGAACGTGCGGAACGCTCCGAGGGTAGTGATACCACCCCCCCATCCGAAACGCCCCTGTTTCACCGTGTAAGCCCTTGTGTGCGATCTTTCTCCGAAAGCCGAGTGTGTACTCGATCTCGCCCGTGAAATCAAACGTGGGCCGTTTGTGAGAGAAGTTGAAAAACGCAATGAGGAACGGTTGGGGACAGAGTTAGTGGCGGTAGCTTCGCCGGATTTTTCTCATTTGCTGATAGTGGGGGTTCACAGAGAACCGGGAAATGTATGTATATAAAAGCATGGCGAAATTAGGGTTACAAATGCGACATTGACAAATCGCACATCCGTTCTATAAAATGGGATTACAAATGAATGCAGAGAAGGAAGGTGCAATAAACTATGCGGGATTACAAGGCGAACACATTCCAGATGAATAATTCAATTTTTCAATTTGGACTAACGCCAATCCAATTTGTAGTCTACAGCTATCTGAAATACTGCGCTGGGAACAGATGCGCCTGCAGTATAAAACTCCAGACGATTGCATCTGTCTGCGAATGCTCACGTTCCAGCGTCAAACGGGCGCTGAATGTTTTGAGTGACCGTGGGTTCATCGACATCAAAGGCGGAGCCCAAAAGCTGCGTGGCAAAGATCATCGGCAAACCTGCAACCGCTACTATTGTCTGGATAGCAGTGAGTGGAAACCACCGATAGAGAGGTGGCCGATGCGTAGTAAATCATGCTCACCACATAATCAATAGCGCACTCACTGAATCACGCAGCCCAGCGGGGCCGCGACGCCTTCGGAACAACGACGCGCATAAGCGCATCGCTGCTCCGAAGGCTTTCTGCGTTCTTTGGGAGCACCCCCGACCAAGCCCCAAAAGCGGCAAAGTTTGCCGTTTTAAGCCCCGGCCACGCAGGGTTTCCGAACCGCGCAAAACGGTCCGAGGGTAGTAATAGCGCCCCCATCCGAAACGCCACCTGTTTCGCCGTGTGAGCCGCTGTGTGCGATCCTTTTCCGAAAGCCGAGTGTGTACCCGCTTTCGCCCGCGAAAGCAAACGCGGGCCGTTTGTGCGAGAGGCTGAAAAACGCGATGAAAAGCGGTTTGGAACAGCGTTATGACGGTAACTTTTTGGCGATATTTGCGGGAATGGACTTGGGCGAAAAACCGAACTTTACAGAAAGGTTTATCGAGCAGTGAAGGCCGTTCGATTTTAGCACAAGATAAAGAGAGGTGCCCCTAATCGGGCACCTCTCGCCCACAAAGCCCCGCAGTGCGGGGCTTTCCGGGGTTTTGAAACCGCAGTCTAAGGTGCACCTTGAGAGGCGTTTTCGCAGTCTTGGGTGAACGTGAGGGGTGGAAAAGGCCCATGGCGGCGGACTTTTCAAGGTGACCGTTCCGCAGGCGGTTGAGGAAATCGCCGCTTTCAAGCACCAGAAAAAGTGCTTTTTGTGCAGCGGCGATTTTCGGAGTAAAACGTGCATATTTTGCGCCGCTGTAGTCATTGAAAAGGGCTTTTCGTCCGTTCGAAAATCGTACCGCTGTAACAAAAGAAGAACGTCCCCCGGCAGCGCAGAAATTGCGCCGCAATAGTCAAAGATAAGGCGGCACAGCCCCGGGGTGGCAAATGATAACTTTCTGATAACAGTTCGGTTTCATGGTAGCTTTCCTCTCTTGGTTACGGTATTGTTCGTTGTCGAAAGGGGCTGATACCATGCCGAAAAGACGAGCAAACGGCGAGGGCAATATCCGAAAACGAAAGGATGGCCGCTGGGAGGGCCGCTACACCGCGGGCTATGACCCGGAGAGCGGAAAACGGATCATCAAGAACGTGTTGGGCAAGACGCAGGCAGAAGTGAAGGAGAAACTCAAAGCCGCGATCAGCGAAAGTCAGCGGCTGGATGTATCCAAAGCCGGGACTTACACGGTCAGTTCGTGGGTGAAAACGTGGTACGAGGTCTACGCCGAGCCCCGTATTCGCCCCAACACGAAATCCTATTACACCAACTACATCGAAAACCACATCATCCCCGGAATTGGCAGCATCCCGCTGGATAAACTGACCACCATTCAGATCCAGCGGTTTTACAACGACCTCCAAAAGAGTGGACGGGTTCAGCGCAAAAACTTCCCGCCGCTGAAAGATGCCAGTCTCAGTCCACGAGTGGTTCGCGGCGTTCACACACTGCTGCACAACTGCTTGGAACAGGCGGTGGCAGAGCGGCTGATCCTCGCCAATCCCGCCCAAGGCTGCAAGCTGCCGCAGCTTGAGAAACGGGAAATGAAGATCCTGCCGCAGGAGAAAATCGGGATGTACCTTGCGGAAGCGGAGCGCCGAGGCCTTCTCGCAGCTTTCTACTTGGAACTGACCACCGGCCTGCGCCGGGGCGAATTGCTGGCCCTTCAATGGACGGACTTGGATGTGGAGAGCAAAACGCTTTCTATCACAAAGCAGGTAAATCGAATCAACGGGGAATTAGCGGTAAGCCCTCCGAAAACGAGAAATTCTATTCGCACATTGGCCCTTCCACAGCAGGCAGTCGATCTGCTGATTGCCGAGCACAAAAAGCACCCTCGTAATCCGTATCTGTTCCCATCGCCCAAAACCGGAACCATGCATGACCCGGACGCCTTCCGGAGAACCCATGACAAAATTTTGAAAGCCATCGGCGCGGAGCACATTCGGTTCCATGATCTCAGACACACCTTCGCCACGCTGTCGCTGAAAAGCGGGGTAGACGTGAAAACGCTGTCCGGCGCGCTGGGCCACTACTCGGCTGGGTTCAAGATCG
>OMGW01000210.1_pt1 | contig 22536 bp, 10 predicted proteins | sample 1646131 | NCBI WGS metagenome assembly OMGW01 (sample SAMN05578588, study PRJEB25193) | human gut metagenome | biome: Human Microbiome; feature: human-associated habitat; material: feces | host: Homo sapiens | place: USA:Birmingham
AGAGAAGGCGTCAAAACCACCGTCTACTACCGACAGGGCACCTGTCACGAAGGAGGAAGCATCACTGATGAGGTAGTGAATGGTTCCGAACAATTCTTCCGGTTCAGCAAAGCGTCCGCATGGGGTGTGGGCGATGATAGTCTTTGCACGGTCCGTATAAGATCCGTCCGGATTGGTCAGCAGGGCACGGTTCTGGTTGGTCAGCAGGAAACCCGGAACGATGGCGTTTACACGGAGTTCAGGACTGAATTTGGTGGCTAGTTCCGTTGCCATATAGCGGGTGTAGTTGGCAATGGCGGCTTTGGCGGAACCATAACCTACCACGCGTGTCAGAGGACGCAGTGCTGATTCGGAACAGAAGTTTACGATTACACCTTTCTTATTCTTTGCCATAACATCTACAAATGCCATGGTAGGCAGAATGGTACCGAAGAGATTGAGGTCAACTACTTTCTTGAAAGCGTCTACATCCAAGTCGAGTACCGTCTTGTCCGGAGCAATGGTGGCACCGGGCATATTACCGCCGGCAGCGTTCAGCAAAATGTCGATGGTGCCGAAACGTTCCAGGATGGCTTTCTTGTTTTCTTCCAGTATTTCCTTGTTCAGAACGTCCGTTACCAGGAACAGGGCTTCCGTCTTCTGGTTGAGCTCTGCTTCCAGTTCTTTACCGATTTCTTCTACACGGTCGAGAATTACGATTTTTGCGCCTTGCTCAGCGAGGTAGTTGGCAATACTTTTACCCAGAATACCGCAACCGCCGGTGACGATAATCACTTTGTCTTTAATGTCGAATAAGTTTTTCATGTCTTTTTCTTTTATAAAAATGATTCTAATATCTCTGTGCTACAAAAATAGTGGAAAAGTAGTTTGCTCACCATACAAAACGTCTCAAAAAGATGAACTACCGTCTCAAAAAGTTCTAATTATTGCTTAAGAGCCTCTTTTCTTGCCAATGCTTCCAGATAATAATAGTCGGCATAGTTGATGGGCACATCAATTTCATCACCTCCCGGATGGTGTCCGGTGGAATGGAGGAGCAGGAAGCCATAAGTTGTTCCCGGCTCGGCCTGATAGTGCCGGTTGAGGCTGTCCACTATCTTGTCGGCAATGCTTTGGTAGCGGTTGCCATATTCTGCTGAAACGTAAGTGCGGAGTTCATACAGGGCGGAAGCCATGATGGCGGCAGCCGAGGCGTCGCGGGGAATGTCGGGGATGCCGGGAGCTTTCATGTCCCAGTAGGGAACCAGGTCTTCCGGCAGGTTGGGCAGGCCGAAAAAGAAATCTGCAATGTGGCGTGCCTGTTGCAGGTATGCGGGGTTCTTGGTGAAGCGGTAGCACATGGTATATCCGTATAGTGCCCATGCCTGTCCGCGGCTCCAGAAGGAATCGTCGGCATAGCCTTGTGCGGTTTGTCTGGCGCGTACTTCACCGGTTTCCGGATCGTAATCTACTACGTGGAAAGAAGAGTAGTCCGGGCGGAAATGATTCTTCATAGTTGTATTGGCATGATTTACGGCAACCTTCCAGTAGATGGAATCTCCGGTTTCCTGTGTAGCCCAGAATAGCATTTCCAGGTTCATCAGGTTGTCGATGATTACCGGAAACTTCCATTTATCGCGATTATGATCCCACGAACGGATGCTCTTTACTTTCTTATTGTAGCGGGTAATCAGGGTTTTGGCGCTTTGCAGCACCACATCTTTGTAAGAGCGTTCGCCTGTCAATTGGTAGGCTTTGCCGAAACTGTTGTTCATCATGAAACCGAGGTCGTGAGTGCCTTTATGCCATTTGGCTTCTTCTATCAGCCAAGTATTGCTGATGGCCTGCTGCCGCCAGAAATCATCGTTTGTATAGGCGTATACCTGCCATAATGAACCGGGAAAGAAGCCTGAGCACCAATCGTGAGGATGTATCATCCGCAGCGAACCGTCTTTGTTGATGCTACGGGGAATTACACGATGCTTGCATTGATTGTCTGCCTCTTTTCGGGCCTTGGCAGCACACTGCATGGCAAATTGCAGTTGTCCGCAGGCAAAGGCGTAGGCATTGTCCACATCATCGGCTTCCATCCATAACAGGTTGAAACGGTCTTTCCAGTCGATGATGCGATGGGTTTTATAGAGCTTCAGATAATCTTTGCGTTCGGGGTTCAGCAGGAAAGTGCGGTACAGGTCTTTGCAGAATTCCTGTTGCTTGTATTTCCATTCACTGATCTGCTGGTACGGCCAGGCTTTGACATCTTTTCCAACGTATGGTACCAGAAAGTCCATGGCTTTGTAGAAGCTTCGTCCGTCTTCGGAGGTTGCATTATCAATGGAAATCCCGATCTTCCGGGCCATCATGAAGATGTCAATGAAATGAGACAGATTGAATTGTGAGTAACCGAAAGCGAGAGTGCGGCGTAGTTCATGCGGTTGTTTGCCGTCCGGCTCTATCTGGGTGAAGAGGCGCTTCCGGGGAATGGCATTGATGACTTCCCGGGCTACTTTCATGTTTCCTGCGTACATGGCAAAGGCTATCACCTGTGCATCATGCGCCGTGCTATGGTTATTGGCCTGACGGGCTTCTTCCTGTCCCTGCGGACTATTCAGTATCCACGTCAGCAACTTGCCGAACCAGGTTTTCAGCTGCTTGGCATCCTTGGGCGTAAAGGCTTCCGACTTCTCTAACAACTGTACGGCATCCAGCATCTCTACGAATGAATAAGTGTCTATGACGCCGTAACAACGTCCCTTATTGTTGTTGTGTCCCGGTATCATCTGGGCATACTCCAGGTTTGGATTCATACGCGTATCTTTATTAAAGAACCATACGCGGATAAGTTCCGTTGCCTTTTGGGCATATTTCTCGTCGCCGCTAAAGTACCAGGCAAGGGCAAGAGTAGTTACACGTTGGGCTGTTTCTCCGAGGCGGTTGCGATCCAGCTTGTCCAGTTCGGGGTTCGACTTGCCGTCATGGCTGATGTAAGGCAGGCCATCGGGTTTGGAGGGATCGGGCCAATAATAGCGTGCTTGACTCATGTAGTCGTGCTTGTCTCCGCTACCAGGTGTCTTCTCTTTCAGCATGACGGACAAGGGGCGCACATCCAGTAGCCTGTCGGCACCTGAAATCAGCTCCTGATAGGCGGCCGAAAAGTACGGTTGATGTAATGATTGTTTTACTCTCTCCAGATGTTTCCCATCCCAGATGGACTGTGCATGTATACTGACTACTGCGAGCAACAAACTGGTAATAACTAAGCAAATTTTAGCTCTCATGGTGTTTTTGTTTTGAAGTTAATAAAGTTTCCTGAGCTTTATACCGTTCAGAAAGCTTTTTCCATTCCGAACAGGGAAGCGTATTTCAATTTTATTCCGAAAGTTTGTAATATTGTATCTTTTCCGTAGAGCATGGAAATAACCGCTTTCGCGGCAAGGAGAAAAGTTCTCTTCAACGCTCTCACCATTGATAACTATATCGAAGATATTTTCACGGCTCTCTACACCGGATTCCCGGCCCAACTGGTAAACAGTTGCTGCATTTTCGCGGAAGATATCTGTAAAAAGAAATTCTACCTCGTAGACTCCGTTGGGAACATCGAAACAATACCCTTCAATTTCGTTGCGAAGAGTTTGAAACAATGGTCCGTCGTGGGTATTCTCAACCTGTGTCTGGCTATTTCTGCTTTCTCCGCCGATATATCCCCAACTGCTTTCAGTGTAGGGTTGATCGGGTAGCCACGTGAGCTGGCTTTCATCGGAAGTATAGAAACAGTTGCTGCCTACATTTACGGCAAGTTCCAGATTCCGTAAGTTTGTTTCATTCAGATTTGCAGGGATAGGGGTGAAATTGATGTGGAGGGCATCTTCTATCATGGAGATGCTTTGATCTGACTCTTTGTTTTCAGCTTGGGCGGAGATGAAGTGCTTTTTCCGGCTGAATGGTACCTGGAATGTAACTGTATAATTCTCTGTTTTCTGTTTGCCTAAGGATTTTCCGTCAATGAAGAGTTCCACTTCCGGAAGATTGGTATATACCTTGACGGGTAGCGGAACCGGAGCCTTTCCATGTTGTACACCGCTACGGTGCGTCCAGTCACGGCTGGCAATGTGTAACACGGGAATGTCTTGACGCCAGGCGGCTTTATAGTAATAGTACACGTCTTTTGGACTGCGGCCTGAGTATACCAGTCCTTTATTGTTGATGCGCGGCATAGATTCATCACGCAATGCAGAAGAGAAATCGATAAAGTTCCAGTGAGTTCCGCCACAAATATACGGCGTTTCTTCCAATATCGGTAAGTAGTGTTCCAGGTATTTCTGTTGGTACTCGATACTGAAATCAAAAGCGTGCGGTTGCAGCGAATGTAGACGCTTGTCAGATCCGGCACCGTATTCGCTGACAATCATCGGATGAGAAGGGTGTTTTTTGTGTTGCTCTGTCAGGAAACGTTCGAAGCCTGTGAGATCTCCTCCATACCAGCCTTGGTAAAGATTCCAGCCGACAATATCGGTGATGTTGCCCAGTCCTACCTCATTGTAGCTGTTGCTGCCATGAAAAGCCATAGTGCTGACACGAGTGGAATCTTCTTCTTTCAGAACTTTCTCCAAACGATTGGCCAGTGACAGTGTCCGTTCCAGCACGGGTTTCAGTTCCTCTTCTTTTTTATAGCGGCGCTGGGTGACGAGTAATATCTCATTCATGTATCCCCAGGTGATGATGGAGGGGTGGTTATAGTGCTGGCGTATCATTTCTCGCAGATTGTTTTCGCAGTTTTCTGCATAGCCGGGAGTGCCGGGCACAATATCAATAATGGGTATTTCTTCCCAAGCTAGCATACCGAGTTTGTCGCACATTTCCAACAGAGCGTCATCTTGCGGATAATGGGAGATGCGGATGAAGTTGGCGCCCATCTCTTTCATTAACTTCATGTCACGACGGTGCATTTCGTCTGTCAGGGCAACTCCGATGGTTTTTTGGTCCTGATGGCGGCAAATACCGCGTAATTTATAAGGTTTTCCGTTGAGGGAGAAGCCGGTCTTACCATCGAAGCTAAACCAGCGGAAGCCTGTATGGTGATTACTGTGGTCGAGGATGGCTTTTGTTTTTTTATCGCGCAGAATGCTTTCTATTCTGTAGAGATGAGGAGCCTCGGGTGCCCATAATCGGGGGGACAGAATAGGGGCGGTTTCGGTGCGGAAAGAGTATAATTCTCCACCTTTTATCTGGATAGACTGTTTCTGGGTCTGGGCAATACTTCCATCGGGATTGTAGATGATATGTTCCAGTTCAAGAGATGCTTTCTGTTCTGCATCGTTCTTTATCTCTCCGCGAATAAGTATTGTGCCTTTTTCTTCGGATACTTGCGGGGTACTGATAAATATTCCTTCTGAACCATAGTTCGTCAAATGGAAATGTTGTTTGGGTACGGCTGTAAGCCATACATCCCGGTAGATACCGCCGAAGAATGTAAAGTCGGCAGAGATGGGGGGAATATCCTGTCGGGCATTATCTACATGGATAGCGAGAGAATTAGGAGCGTCAAATGAACAGAATGGGGTGATATCGAATGTGCAGGCAGTATATCCACCGTTATGCTCACCTATTTTCCGTCCATTCATGTAGATGGTAGCGGCCTTACTGGCTGCATCCAGTTTCAGGAATACCTGTTTGGTTTGCCAATTTTGTGGCAATGTCAGCGTACGGCGATACCAGCCTGTTCCCTGGTAATACTTTTTTTCTGTATATGCATCCGTATTCCATGTGTGCGGGAGATGTATGCTGTTCCACGCACTGTCATCATAGGTTGCTGAAGCGGCAGCTTTGCATTCTCCCTGATAGAATTTCCAACTGTCGTTGATCGTTTTGCTCTCATGTTGTGCGTATACTTTGGGGAATAGGAACAGAATAGCAGGTATCAGGATCAGGTATGTCCCGATTCGATATTTTTTCTCTTTGCTCATGGTATATTTATTGTTGGTTTATTAGCTGAAAAAGAAAGGAGGCAGTTACCAGGCCGGTTATGCCAGTTTCTGCCTCCAAACCTTCATTCAATCTTTTTACTTATATCCTTCGAAAACTAATCAAAAAAGCTGTCTTTTTTACCATCCGTAATTTTGTGGAATACGTCCGTTGGCCAGTTCTATCACATTTTGATGGATGGGATAGAGGTAGAGTTTGTCTGTCCATTGTCGGTTTTCTACTTTCGTACGCGTGTAGTAAGAAGTTGGTTCGCCCGGAGTCTTGTCTTTTGAACCTTTCATGTTCATTCCGTAGAAACGTGTCTGGTCGCAACCTATTCTGTCCTTGTCACCGCAGATCATCCAACGACGGATGTCGAAATAGCGTTGTCCCTCGCAATAGAGCTCTACATAGCGTTCGTGCTGTATGGCATCGAACTGCTTGTCGTAATTGCCGATTATGCCGGTCTTGATGCCGTTATCGTTCATGGTCTGATAGCCTGGGATGCCTGCGCGTTCGCGTACCATGTCGATATACTTGATGATGTCTGGATTACTCGGATCTGTTTCATTGAGTGCTTCGGCATAGAACAGATAGAATTCGGCCAGACGATAGATGATGGAAACACGTTTCCAACTCTGAGTATCGCCGCTGGCATGATTTACGGTACGGTTCTTAAATTTCCCCAGCATATACCCGGTTTTCACGTTGTCACCGTTGGAAAGGTCGTTTCCGCCACCTGCAGAAAAATCTACGATGTAGTTGGGATTACCATTCATCCATTTCTTGAACCAGCTTCTTCCCTGATATACAACGCTTGCGTAGAAACGCGGTTCACGGTTGGCATACATGTTGGAGATATTCTGGTCTGTCTTCTTGTCTTTATAGTCGGGGTCGTAGCAATGGTTTTCTACAGCACTGAATCCGGTTTCGTCATAACCACTGTTTGGGTCATTGATGGCGAGGCCGTTGCCCATGAAGAACATGTCTACAGCATCCTGAGACGGGCCGATGGTACCATAGCATGAGTTCACGTCACGCGGGTTAGTACGTTTCTCCATCTTGTACTGGTCGGAGTAGCTGTTGTTGGTACTGCACCACAGGATTTCTTCATTGTACACCTGGAAAAGGTTGTATACAGAACGGTCGGGTTGCTCTACTCCGTTTGCCATCACGCGATAGAGAGCGTGGTGTTGCGCTTCAGCATAGTCTATCAGATCCTTTACGCGGTCTCTGGCAGTTACCCATTTTTGCGGATCCTTACTCTGTGGGAAGATGTATTCACCTTTAGAGTTCTGCAACTTCTGCAGTCCCTGGTAATATTCGGAACCATCGCCACCATTGAATAACTTGGAGGCAGCATACATCCACAACTTGGCGCGTAGTGCTTTGGCCACTACGATAGTGGGGCGTACTACTTCATTGGTGTTGAAGTTGTATGTATTGTCCGCGTATGATGTGATGACTGATTCGGGCAATTTTGACTGTGCGGGGTCACATAGAGGAGCCAATATGCCATCAATGTGGTTCACCATTTCGTCTACAGTAGCGCGGTCGTAGTCCGTTATGTGCGGTTCGGCAGCGTCGTCTATCTCCGTCACGATGCAGGCAGGGCCATAAAGCTCGAACATGGAAAAGTAATAATAGGCTATCATGAATCGGCATTCGTCTTTCATGCGGGCTATTTCCTCGGCAGTCAGCTTGTTAGTACTGCTGGGGTCGCCTACACCTTGGTCGTGGGCGCGTTCAATGAAGATCATAGCTTGGCGTATGTCTTTGTAGAAAGTAGCCCAGCGATGATAACTTCCGCTGGCTGCCGTGAAACCTGCCATCATGACGTCGCGTGAACTAGCTTTTTCTGAAGCGATTTCACCGCAGAGGTTTGACCATGGATTTTTGAAGGCGTTAACTTCTGATCCGGTTTCTGAATATTCCATCAGATTGCGGTAGATGACCCCGTACCAGTTTCGGGTATAGGTTGCATTGTCCCAAACTTGATCGACTCCCAGACTGGCGTTGAACTCGCCTGATATGTCAAGATAGTCTGAACAAGATGCTGTGCTGAATGCAAGGACGGCAGAGCCGACGGTTGCGTATAGTAAATTTTTCAGTTTCATATCGTTTATTAATTAGATGTTTAGAATGTAACTTCTGCTCCAAAGGTCCAGGTGCTGGAGATGGGGTATTTGGCGCCTGAGTTTGCATCGCCCAGTTCTGGATCCCAATACTTCACGTGATCCCAAGTTTTTAGGTTAGTACCTTGCACGTAAAGGCGCAGGTTGGTGAGACGCAGTGACTTCAGTTGCTTCTTGTTGAATTGGTAACCGAATTCCACGTTCTTCAAGCGGATGAAGCTGGCGTCGCGATACCACCAGGTACTCGCTTGCAGGTTGTGTGCAAAGGTATTGTTACGCAAGCGAGGGTAGAGCACGTTGTCGTTGTAGGGGTCGGATGCTTTCCAGCGGTTCATAGCCTCCATACGCGCAGAAGAAGCGTCCTTACCTTGGTTGAACGGCATGAAGTTGGATGCTTTGCTCATCAGGTTGATGGAACAGCCCGTCACGCCTTGGAAAAAGATACCGGCGAAGAATCCTTTCCATTCGGCATTCAGTGAAAGACCGTACACACTGCGCGGGGTCTTGTCCAGATGACCATTACGGTAGGTCTTGTCATCGTCGTTGATAAGTCCGTCCTCGTTTAAGTCGCGGTACTTGATATCACCGGGTGCCACAGCAGCTCCCGGGTCGGCTATGCCGGGTTTCAGTTGGTAGCTTTCGGCACCGCTCACAGGATCAATGGTGATGTTGAAATCATCGGGTGTATAAAGACCGTCGGCAATGTAGAGGTAAGGAGTCCACAATGACATACCTGTGAGGTCCTGGTAGCTGTATCTATGTTTGATTTCATCTGTTTCTACAATCTTGTTCTTGGCATACGTATAGTTGGCACGGAATGTCAGATTCAGGCCACCCACATGCTGTTTGAAAGTCAGGTTCCCATCTACACCTTTGTTACTTACGATACCATAGTTCTGAGTTGGGTTGGATTGTAAACCGCTCATAGAAGGAACCGTATTACGGGTAATCAGGATGTCTTTACGACGGTTGGAGAAGTAGTCCATGGAGAGGTCCAACTGTCCGTTCAGCAAGCCGAGGTCGAAACCGATATTGGTTTTATCCTCAATCTCCCAACGCAGGTTGGCGTAGTAGGCACGGTTTTCGCTCAATCCGCCGAACCAGTTCTGTGCATTACCATTAGAGATGCCTGAGATACCCAGATTAAGACCGCCGGCATCGGTATTCATTGCTTCCTGATAAGGGAAACGAGTTTCACCTAACTGATCGTTACCGGTCCGTCCGTAGGATGCACGTAACTTCAGTGTACTGATTACTTTCTGCACAGGTTCGAAGAACTTTTCATGGCTCACATACCAGGCTCCGCCCACAGCAGGGAAAATACCCCAACGGTGTCCCGGAGCGAAATTCTCACTACCTGTCATACCGAAGCTGCCTTCGATGGTGTAGCGGTTGTCGTAAGTATAAGAACCGCGTCCTACGACGCTTTGCTTACGGTAAGGAAGCAGGTTGAGTCCGCCAACGTTTTGTTTTTGAGTTTCCTTTTGGTTGTATAGCAGCAAGCCTGTAACATCGTGCTTGTCACTGAAGTTACGCTTATAGTTGAGGGACGCCTCAATGTATATTTTCTTGTTACCACCGGATGAACCGCTTGAGGGGTTATTCAATGCCGAGCCTGACTCCAGTGACTTGAATATCAGGTTGCCATCGGCGTCACGTCCGGTAGCTGTAAAAGTAGCGGGTGACATAGTACGGTTGACATACTGGTTGGAGTTGGCATCGAAACTGACACTACCTCTTATGGAAAGTCCCTTTGTGATGAAATCCAAGTCTTGTTCTAGCAATACCTTGCTTTGGAATGTAGCGTCCCAGCTTTTACTGTATCCACTGAAGTAGAGGAAGTTGTAGGGGTTTTGACGAAGACCTGAATTATCATAGTTAGGATGTTGTGAAGCTGAACCGTCAGAATAGATTTGCGGATAGAGGTGTACAGGTTGCAATGTCATACCACCGAAGATGTCGCTGGCTGTTTTGGAGGGAGCCACACGGTTGATATACTGTCCTGACATATCTACGGACATACGGGTAGTCTTGCTCAATTCGAAGTCAATATTGGAACGAAGGTTATAACGGTCGAAACTGATGTTTGAATCGTAATCGGCGTTCTTCTTCTCCTTGTATACACCGTCTTGTGTGTAGTAGGCACCTGATACGAAGAAGCGTACGCGGTCACCACCACCACGGAAGTTAATGGTGTAGCGCTGGCTGCTGGTGTGATCACGTAGCATACTCATCCAGTCTGCATCCGGATATAGATCGGGATCTACGCCACTACGATATTTTTCCAGATCAGCGTCGCTCACCGGTGCTGTATAGTTGGCGCGCGGGTTCCCGTTGCTATTCCAATCTGCTTCGTTATATAGGCTCAAATAGTCGTAAGAACTCATGAGGTTGGGCAGGCGGAGCGGTGTCGAGTAGCCGTATTCTGCTGACATACTGACAACTGTTTTTTGTGATTTACCACGTTTGGAAGTAATCAATACCACACCGTTAGCACCTTCGGCACCATACACGGCCGTTGCGGCGGCGTCTTTTAGGATAGAGAATGTTTCAATTTCGTCCACATCGATATCGTTCATCTTACGGGGTACACCGTCCACCAGTACCAATGGGTCTGTTCCACCGGCATACGAACTGATACCACGGATAAAGAATTGTGCGTCATCCCAACCCGGTTCGCCCGAACGTTGTACGGCAATCAGACCTGACAGCTTACCGGCGATGTTGTTGGTAAGGTTGGCACTCTTTACACTCAATTGAGCTGGTCCTACGGTGGACATGGAGCTTACTACGCTCTCTTTCTTCTGTTTACCATATCCCACAACTACTACTTCTTCCGTAGCGATGGCATCCATCTCCATTCGGAGGTTGAAGGTGGTTTCATCAGCTTTCACTCTGTGTTCTATACTGACAAATCCAATATAGCTGAATTCCAGTACTTCGCCGGGAGCAGCTTCGATGGAGTATCGTCCTTCGACGTCACTGATAACACCACGATTGGTAGTACCTTGTACTCTGACGGTGGCGCCGATGATAGGGTCACCATTAGAATCGGTCAGCAAACCGCTGATGCGTTGTTTTTGTTGCTGTACAGCCTCAATGCTGTTAGCTTCGTCAGCAGCATTGGCACGTAGGATGGCAGGCTGGGCTACCAAACCAAAGGCAAACATGGCTGCTATGTAATATTTTTTTTTCATATATCTATACTTGATTGTTTATCTATACTTTAAGAAAGTCTATCATTCACCCATTTCGTATGAGGGTAGTTCGTCCAAAGCTTTCACCCATAGTTCATTCGGGCTGGTGCTGGTTTCTACAGTCATCACCATATATTTTCCAGATGGCCAGGTGGCATTGGCGTTGAAGTTGCCGTCACTGGCATATTTGATATAATCACCGCCTTCTTTTGCGGTATAGGCTCCAGGGCCTTTCCATTCCAGACCCCATCCCTTCTGTCCGAAAAACTTAAAGTTGACTCCGTTAACATTCTGTCCAACAAGTAGTATCAGTTCATATTTGGTATCGGTGAGCGGAACCAGATTGAATGCTTTGTCCGTATTCCAGTTTATGTTGTTTTGGGCATATGACGGGAATCCTATCTTATCATTACCAATCACCCACATAGCGGTAGCATTCTGTGTACTTGATGAAGAAGCTTTCTCCAACTGTTCCATCATAATTGCATTCATGCCTTTGTTCAGAGTGAGTTTATACTTGCCGTCTCTTCCGCGGAAATGGAGCAGAGTTTCGTCTTCCTTCACGAGGTCAAACCAAGTGGGGTTCTTCCAATAATCAGCATATTCTTCTTTGACACCGCTGATTTTGATGATATCATCCTTCTTAAATTCGGTTTCGATGTAGAAAACATTGTCCGACCCATCGAATTCCAGGAACTTATTCTGAGTGTCGAAACGTACACCGAATTTTGGGAATGGGCTACCTTCGAAAGTCAGGGTATTGAATGTGATTTCATACTTGCCGTCTTCACCGTAACCTGTGTTTTCAAAGCCAATATTCTTGGTGGCATTGAGGACAATTTTTCCATTGTCCATACCAAATTTCAGTTCATTGCCTTGCAAATAAGGATTACCTGTTCCATCGGAATAAGCTGGTGCTACGATAGATGCTTCCATGTCGAGTGGGAAAGCCTCACGTGCTTTGTATTCATATTCTTTACCTGGAACGGGAGTCATGGTATATTCCTTGCCATTGGCAGCCACAAGTTTCAATGTTTGATATTTTGGACGCTCTATAGCAACGGTCATTTCCTTACTGTCATTGCTGAAACGTTCATTTTGGATGCGCAGTATAACCTTTGCTTCTCCGTCAGGCGTGTTTTTCTGGTAGGGAGCCAGCACTTTTCCACTGTATTTTCCGTCGGCTTTCAGACTGTAGAAGGCTTCGGATACCATTTCTTCTCCATAATAGAGCTGAACTTTGGCCTGGTTGATTTTCACGCCTCCGCTCTTCACCTCAAAGTCGAAGGTGATGCTATCGCCCATGTAGGCTTTTTCAGTGCCTGCAAAGGATACGATAGTCGAGCTGCCATGATCATCGAACTGGTCAATCTCATCTTTGCATGATGTCATACCTATAAGGCTGAGTGCCATCATGCCGAGCAAAAATCGATTTCTCATAATTTATAAATTTAAAATTAAAAAAGTGATTTATTATGTTTGAATCTCTGTTATTTCCACTTGAAAGAGTTTACTGAGCGCGGCTGCAGAGTGCAACTTGCCGAGTGCTTCTTACCGGCGTCATCGGGGGCGGTAAGTACAATGTTCTTGTCCGACCTGCTTTTGTTGATGATGACAAAGGCATAACTTCCGTCTGTATTCTTGAAAGCACTGTAGGCTATGTCATTGTCTGTGTAGCCGCTTGTACCAATTCGTATGGCACCGGGTCTTACCACTGCCGACAGGTGGCAGATCATATAGTAGTGCGAGTTCATGTAGATAGTTTTAAGATCACTCATGTTTAGGTCTACAGCCCCGAAGCAGGTTTGACATCCGCCGGGGCGGTTAGGTTGTCCACCATTGTTACTGGGTATGCTTCCGTTGAAGTCTGTTTCAAGCATCAGGTTCCAGATGGTCACTGCACTGCAATAGTTATTGATGGTGCCTATACCGATACTTTCCATATTAGAAAGGAGAGTTTTGGTCAAGTCGTGTCCGTTATTCCAGGTGCCGATAGACGATTCTGTGAAGATCAGGTCCTTCTCGGGAGCTCTTTGGTAGACGTTGAGCAGTTCGCTGCGATTACCTCCATAATCATGGTAGGCTGCTCCTGCTATATACTTAGTGGCTTCGGAATCGTTGTATATCTGGTAGGGATAACCGTTTTGGTCGCTTTTGTTATCATAATTGTAGTTGTGGTCGTAAGCGTATATTTTGGTGGAAAGTCCAGCAGCCTCAAAAGCAGGACCCAGTACTTTCACAAAATCACGTTGTTCTTTCCATTCCATCACCAGTGAGGCTGAGTTCTTGTTGTTGAGTGGTTCGTTCTGTATGGTGATGGCATTGATGGGAATACCAGCTGCCTGAAATGCCTGTATCCACTTCACAAAATAGGTGGCATAGTCAGCATAGTATTCGGGTTTTAGTTGTCCTGCGGTGTATTCCCGATTTTGGTAGACAGGGTATTTCCGGTAGTCTTTCATCCATAAGGGACAAGTCCAGGGTGAACCCAGTATGCGGATGTCCGGGTTGATAGCAATAATCTCCTTTAAGATAGGTATTACGTAATCAGTTTCTTCTGAAGTCAGAGCAAAGTTTTCTATACCCGGTGTGTCACAACAGGTGTATTCTTTCAAGGAGAAGTCGGAACAGCCAATGGCAATGCGTACATAGCTACATCCATAACCTTCAGTTAGCGAATAGGTTCTTTTGAGGAATGCTGTCCGATCTTCCTGTTTCATTAGTTTTAGGCAGAAAGCTGATGATCCTGTAAGTGCCGCTCCGAATCCCTGCATAGTTTGGTAGATCTGCTGTGGATTCAGTAGGATGTTTTTAGGCGACATGCTGGCTTGGGGCTCAAATTCCACGGTGGATTCTCTTAAATCATAGGTACGGGTGTCAGTGGTAGTAAGCATGTAGGCTTGTAGACCACTAGGGGAGGGCGGAGTTTCACCGCCGGGCGTTTCGGGGAAGTCTGTTTCATTGTGGTCCGATCCGCATGCACTACCGTTGACCAGTAGGCCGAAAAGAAACACATAAGTGAATAGTCTTTTGTTTTTCATGTTAGTACGACTTATATAGGTTTAACAAAATGGTTTTATCCGCTGCAAATATATGCGTATGATGAGGGTGTTTCCTAAAAATACACTACTTCAAAACTTTCTCATTCATTGGTTTTAACTACATCAGAACTTTCTCTTGGATTAATTATTTTGTTGATAATTAAATGTTTATTATAATAATATGGCTACATCTAAAAAATAATTCTTTTATTTGTAGGTAAAATACCCTATCTTTGTTTTCAAAGAATAAAACGTTAACTGCTATGAAACGAAAAGACCTCCTGTTTTATATTCTTCTTCTTTTGATATCTATTCCTGTAAGTGCCGGATGGCAACGTCCGGTGACAAATTATACCCGACATACTTATAAAGCCGGCAATCAGAATTGGAGTATTCAGCAGCATGATAACGGTTGGATATATGTAGCTAACAACAAAGGCTTATTGGAATTTGACGGTGTGGAGTGGAATACATATCCGATTCATAATGCCAAAACACGTGCTGTGAAAGTGGGACATGACGGGCGGATTTATATCGGTGGAATGGAGCAATTTGGCTATTTTACTCCAAATCGTCTTGGTGGGTTGGAGTATACTTGCCTTTCTGACAGTTTATCTCCCAATGTGAATGTCGGAGTCATCTGGAATATCTTATTGGACGGAGAACGGGTGTATTTTCAATCGGACCGTCGTTTCTTTTATTGGGAAGAGGGCATTGTGAAGAAAATAGATTATTCTTCAGAGATTTACACTTCGTTTATCTTGCGTAACAAACTGTATATTACTTCTGCCGAAGGATTGCTAATGTTGAATGGAGCAGAGTTTATACCCGTTCTTGGTCCTTTGGGAATAGGAGCGACTGTCAAAGTCGGTGGATTGTTACCTCATCAGGACAGTTTGTTGATGGTAACCCGGGATAACGGATTATTTATTTACGATGGCACTGTTTTTAAGAAATATAATACTGTAGCCGAGGACTTTTGCCGTAAAAATAGAGTTTTCTGTGCTGCATTGCAAGATTCGTTGTTGGCGTTGGGCACTATCCAGGGTGGAGTTTGTCTTTTAAATCTGAAGACGAATGAGATGGAAATCATATCTACGGAAAATGGCTTGCAGAACAAAACTGTGTTGAGTATGCTGTTTGATAAGACTGGCAACCTATGGCTCGGGTTGGATAATGGGATTGACTGCATTCATTTGAAAGCAAGGCTTGCTTCACTTTATGGAGGTAAACCTGTGATTGGTTCGGGATATGCATCTTGTAGTTATCAGGGTAAGTACTATTTCGCAACGAATCAGGGGTTGTATCGCTCTACTCTCCCAGGGCAGTTAAACCAGAGAAATCCCATAGACTTCGTACCGGGTACAGGAGGTCAGATGTGGTCACTTCACCAATATGACGATAAGTTGTTCTGTTGTTCGGATAATGGTATCTTTATTATGGATGGAGATCATATGGAACATCTCAACAATCCCAAAGGAGTATGGGGAATTGTATCGGTGGATGACCGTAAGGATGTGTTGATTGCAGGCACTTATAGTGGACTGTATTTGCTCATGAAGAGAGGGATGAGTTGGAGGGTAGAAAGCTATATAGAGGGGTTTGCCCGTTCGTGCAAAGATATGTTGATGGAAGATTCGACTCATATATTGTGGGTTGGAAATAAAGAAAATGGGGTTTGCCGTTTGACTTTGGCAGATGATTTACGAAAGGTGGAAAAGATGAAAGACTATAATAGCATCATCTTTCCACGTGGATATGATGCTTGTTTGTTGCGGGTGAAAGATGAAGTTACTATAGCTTCACATTATGGTCTGTGGCAGTATAATCGGAGCCGTGATACGCTGGAAGCATGTATTTGGCTGGAACAGTTATTAGAAGGAAAGGCAGCATATACCTATATGAAGATAGATTCATTGCAAAATATCTGGTATGTAGCAGATGGCGCATTGAAAGTATTGCATTATGATGCCAATAAGCAGGAGTATCGCCGGGTAACTAATGAACAGTTCTTGAAAGGAGCATTGATAGAAAACTTTGAAGATGTAAATCTTTATAAGGCCAATAAGGTAGTGGCAGGAACAGAGGAAGGTTTTTCACTGATCACACTGGATAGCCTGCCGGTGCAACAAATGCCGTTGACATTGCAAATCAGGAAAGTCTACTTGACGGGATTGCGTGATTCGCTTATTTATGGCCGCAGTTATTTGTATGATACAGCACCGATAGTGATTCCTTATTCTCAGAATTCAATGCGAATAGAATATAGTGTAAACAACTTCAATAAGGCACACACAGTGTTATATTCTTATCAGTTAAGTACGGGTGGTGAGAAAGGAATCTGGAGTGAATACAGTGAGAATAATATGAAAGAGTTTACAGGACTGCATGAAGGAAAGTATGTATTCAGTGTGAAATTGCTTACCGACGGCAGCCAGGAACCTGTGGAAACTTCGTTTGTCTTTGAGATATTGCCGCCGTGGTATCGTACATGGTGGAGTTATCTGGTTTATTCGGTAGTGGTAGTATTGCTGTTTTATTATGTGTATTATCGTATCTCAGTAGGGCGTAAGCGCTTGTTAATGCAAAAAGAACTGGAACTCTATCGACAAGAACAAAAATTTCAAAAAGAAAGTGATCTGAAAGATCAGAAGATAGATTCACTGCAAGAAGAAAACCTACAGTCGGAATTGCGTCATAAATCGGAGGAACTGATTCGTACTACTTTGAACATCGTACGTAAGAATGAAATTCTATTGGATATAAAAAAGGAAGTGCTGGGCATTTCCCATTCTATCAGCGAAGAGAATCTGGTTTCTCTTCGCCGGAAAACACTTCGTCTGTTGGGACAGATTGATACGAACATTGAGCATGATGACGATTTACAGGCATTCCAAAGTACCTTTGATTCGGTACATCATGATTTCTTCAAAAAATTGGAAGAAGCATATCCGGAACTGAACAACAAGGAAAAGTTACTTTGTGCTTATATCAAAATGAATTTGCTTTCTAAAGAGATTGCTCCATTGTTGAATATTTCTTTGCGCGGGGTAGAAATAAGTCGTTATCGCTTGCGTAAGAAGCTGGAACTGGAAGAAGGAGCGAATCTTGCGGAATTTTTGCAGAAGTTCTCAAAATGACTTCTGCAACACAAGTAAACTCTCAGGTCCCATGTTGAAAAGAAGATCGACGATACTCAGATTCGGCAGGAAGCCGAGACGTTCCTGGAAAACCTGATAATAAGGCCGGACTATGAAGTCCGGATCTTCTTCTTTGTAATTCTTTTTGGGATGGATACGCTCGCGGAAATCATCTTCATTGGGTGCAAAACTGCTCTGGAATGAAGTAGTACGTTCCATGTCCGGCTGTATATCTATCAGTGAACAGACCAGATGACACAGTTCTTCGTTGAAATCGACTAAAAACTCATATTTCTTCTCGTAGAAAGGTTGGAAATCATCTCTATAATATTCGAAAAAAGGAGTATGGTTATAAGCCGATGATAAAGCATTCCAGTGTAGATGACGCCAATTGCCGTGATCGGAAATGCGGATATCTTTTAGGGGACATTTCAGAGTATCGGGTTTGACGGTAGGGATGGAGAGAGCTAACTCGCCATCGGGTGCTGCAATGGTGCAACGGTTACGGTAGGTTTGCTTCACATAATGATCGTGCTGTTCGATAAAGATTTTATCGTATGCCACCAACTTGGCGTAATATTCTACGGGTGCCAGATAGGCGGAAGAGAGGTATATGATTTTCATGAGATAATTGGTTCTTCGCAATTTGTAATTTATACTTCGTAATTAGTAATTCGTACTTCATTTATCTTACCGTTTTCCACATTCTTTTCCAACGATAACCATTGAACAATCCTGTTTCTGTCTTTTTGGAAAACCAGATGAGCGAAGCTTTACCGATGATGTGGTCTTTGGGTACAAAGCCAAACAAGCGGGAATCAGAGAGATTGATAGAGTTATTAGCACCTACCCAGTAGTAATCCTTGGTGAAATAGCAATGCTGTACAGGCTTCCCGTCAATGTACAAAGTATCGTTCTTTATTTCAGCTTGTTTATTCTCATGCAGTACAAGTGTGTTGCGTAGTAAAGTACGGTTCCACGGATATACACGCACCGGTTTACCTTTGCCGGGAACGATCAACGGGCGCAGGGCTTCTATGGAGTCTCCTTCATTCAGTAACTTTATCCAGCAATTGCCATTCATAGCCTGTTCCAGCAGATAATATTCATAACGGCTGAAGCTACGTACATTTTTTATGCTATCTTGTCCCATCAGGTGGTTGTTGCATATGGACAATAGTGTAAGTAATGAATCCAGCTGTTTTTCTTTTTCTCGTGGATAAGTATATAAAAACTTCTGGTCGGGAGCGTTTTTTTCTGATGGAATTACGGAGAACAGGGAGTCTATCAATAAGGTATCTCCTGGTACGCCGATGCATCGACTGATGAATGTTTCGCGCCGGGAAATAACAGGTTCTGACAGATTAGCCGGATTATTGAAAACAATGATATCCTCTTTTTGTACAGGGCTGTCTGCCCAACGGTGATAATTCCACAATGCCATAAGGGGAAGACGCAGACCGTAACTCCATTTATTTACCAGAATACGCTCTCCCTGAAATAAGGAATTCTCCATACCCGAAGAAGGAATAAGATAGGAAGTCATAACACAACCCCGAAGTAACACCACAACGAGTATTATTCCGATGATTGCTCCCGTTATTTTCCAAGCCTTATTCATGTCGAAATTAATAATTAAAGAATTAATAATGAATACGTTCTCACCTATTTCATTATTAATTCTTTCATTCTTTCATTTGGTATCATTTTACCCACTTGAATATCCGGTTCCAACGGATTTTTCCATCAAACCAACCACGATCCTTATCGAGTGATAACCAGACAACAATTGGCTTACCTACAACATGGTCTTCCGGCACGAAACCCCACGAACGGGCATCGGCTGAGTTGTGGCGGTTATCGCCCATCATCCAGTAATAATCCATTTTGAAGGTATATTCGTCCGTCTTCTTGCCATTAATATAGATGCCGTCTTCTTTTACTTCCAGTGTATTACCTTCATAAGCTCTGATAGGGCGTTCGTAGATCGGCAGATTGTCCTCAGTCAGCTTGATGGTGGCACCTTTTTTCGGTATCCAGATCGGGCCGTAGTTGTTGCGGTCCCATTTGGTGTAAAGGTTCAACGGATACATTTGGCCGGAGAATATTTCCGGTTCCATAACGATGCTGCTGACGAGTTTCTTATTGGCAGACAGGGTTTCATACATTTTCTTCGTCAGTGGTAAGTCATAGGCCGGAGCCAGGCGACCTTGTGCGTCACGGTGAGTCAAGCCCATTTCCATTAATAAACCTTCGTTGCTGATTAATGTTTGGTCGTCCTTGCTGATACCCAATTCGCGGAACATATCTTCAGTGATGTATGGTCCTGTAGTCTGTACGAAGTAGTTGAGCTGCATTTCTTCAGGGTTTTCGAGCGGTTTGCCATCGATATATACCTGTGCATCTTTGATTTCCAGTGTGTCTCCGGGTAAGCCAACGCAGCGCTTTACGTAATTTTCCCGGCGGTCTACGGGGCGGACAACGATATCACCGTACATTTTGGGATTGGAACGTATCAGATTTCTTCCGGCATTATAATACAGATCGTAGACAGTGCGTTGTTGCTTGCGCGTCAAACTGTCCATATTTACCGGATTCGGATAGAGGCGTTGTCCTTCGTTGTAGGCAAGGGTGTAGAAATCCGTTTGCTGGAAGTTAGTGGCTACGGTGTCTCCGGCAGGGAAGTTGAATACTACGATATCATTCCGCTTCACTTTACCCAGACCCGGAACACGTTTATAGTCCCATTGGGGCCACTCGATGTATGATTTTGTATTCACTAGCGGCAAGGTGTGTTGTGCTAATGGCATAGACAGTGGTGTGTTTGGCACACGCGGACCATAACTCAACTTGCTGACATAAAGATAATCGCCTACCAGCAAAGATTTCTCCAGAGAAGAAGAAGGTATCTGATAGTTCTGAAATACATAGATGTTGACGAAATAAACAGCTACCAGTGCAAACACGATAGCATCTACCCAACCCATAACACTGCGTACAGCTGGATTCTCTGATTTCTTCCAGAAGCCCCAGGGAATTTTCTTGCTGATGTAGATGTCGAAGATGAAAGGTAGGACAATCAGCCCCAACCAGCTTTTTACCCATATCAGGAAAGCGAGGTAAAGCACGGTGACGATTGCGAATTTAACCCATTGGGCGCGAGTAGCTTTTCTCATTATTATATTATTTTTGTTGTTCACCACAGATTTTGTTGTTCACCACAGATAACACAGATTCACACAGATTTCTTTTAATACTAAAATTTAATTCTGCTCTCTTTCATCTGTGCGAATCTGTGTAATCTGTGGTGAAGCGTGTTTATTATTTTAAGAACGGGAACAAGTCACTCATTCCCAGATAACCTTGCTTGTCAGCAGTATATTCGGCAGCAAGAACGGCACCCAGTGCAAAACCTTTTCGATTCTTGGCATCGTGTGTCAGGATGATGCTGTCTGCTTCCGATTCGTAACGGATCACATGAATGCCCGGTACTTCACCTTCGCGGATGGAGCTGACAGGAATTTCATCTGCTGCACATTCGGCAGAACCGGAAACACTTCCGTCCGGTGCCTGCAAAGTTCCCTTCACCCAATGATCTTTACGGTCGATATTTTCCAGAATTTCTTCGGCAAGCGTGATGGCCGTTCCGCTCGGAGCGTCCATCTTGTGGATGTGGTGCGTTTCGCTCATTGTCACATCATAGGCAGGGAATTGGTTCATTATCTTTGCGAGGTACTTGTTGACGGCAGAGAATATGCTTACTCCCAGACTGAAGTTGGACGACCAGAACAGTGTCTTGCCGCCTTCGGTACAAAGTCTCTTCACTTCGTCTCCATGTTCCGCCATCCAGCCCGTGCTGCCGGATACCAGTTTGACCCCGGCGCGGAATGCCTTCATATAGTTATTGTATGCAACCATGGGGTTGGTGAACTCTATGGCAACGTCGGCGCTCTTGAAGGCTGCCGATTCAAAGTCTTCCTGATTGTCGACATCGATGATGCTTACAATTTCGTGTCCGCGGCCAAGGGCTATTTTCTCGATTTCCTTGCCCATTTTTCCGTAGCCGATTAATGCGATTTTCATTGTTTCTTTGGTTTTTATTCAGTTTATCAACGAACTATATGTCGCAAAGGTAATCTTTTTCTTACATTTGCGCACAACATTAACGATAAGTTAACAATGGAACAATTGCTGCATTACGTTTGGAAGCATAAGATATTTCCTTTAATGCCACTCCAGACAACCTCCGGACAGCCGGTCGAAGTGATAGATCCCGGTTTGCCGAATACTGATGCAGGCCCCGATTTCTTTAACGCAAAACTGAAAATAAACGGTACGCTTTGGGTGGGTAACGTTGAGTTGCATACGCAGGCTTCGGACTGGTTTCGTCACGGACATAACCGGGATACGGTTTACGATAATGTTATTCTGCATGTGGTGGGCGAGTCGGATTGCGAGGTGTACTATGCCAACGGCGGTATTGTTCCCCAGCTACTGTTGCACTGTCCGGACAATGTCCGCCGGCGTTATGACGAATTACGTCAGACGGAAATATACCCTCCTTGTTATTCTATTCTTGCTTCCTTACCGAAACTGACGGTCCATTCCTGGTTATCGGCTTTGCAGGTAGAGCGTTTTGAACAAAAGGCACAGGCCATTGCCGCACGTCTGGAGCGTTGCAACAATCATTGGGAAGATGTATTCTTTATTACCCTTGCCCGTAATTTTGGTTTCGGTCTGAATGGCGATGCTTTTGAAGCGTGGGCCGGTCATCTGCCTTTCCGTGCGGTAGACAAGCATCGGGATAGCCTTTTTCAGGTAGAGGCGTTCTTTTTGGGACAGGCCGGGCTTTTGGAAGAAGATTGGCAGGAGGATTGTTACTACCGGGAACTTCAGAAAGAGTTTCATTATTTGCAGCGCAAGTTTGAATTATCTGCTCCAGTGAGCAGTGACCGGTGGCGTTTTTTACGTTTGCGTCCCGGCAATTTCCCCCATGTGCGTCTGGCACAGCTTGCCTGGCTGTATCATAAGGAACAATCTTTGTTTTCACGAGTTATGGCGGCCGAAACTGCGGAAGATATAA
>OMGW01000214.1_pt1 | contig 22307 bp, 19 predicted proteins | sample 1646131 | NCBI WGS metagenome assembly OMGW01 (sample SAMN05578588, study PRJEB25193) | human gut metagenome | biome: Human Microbiome; feature: human-associated habitat; material: feces | host: Homo sapiens | place: USA:Birmingham
TGGTGCTTCTATTCTACACCACATCGGAGGTTTACACAAAATTTGGGATGGTCTCAAAGACAAGCTGCATGTCCACGCCGTAGCCGCCTCCGCCGAAGAAATGGAGGTTTTTCTGCATACGGTCATTGACGCCTTGCCCGGGGTGATCAGCTGCAGCTGCAATATGATCCTCTCGCGCATCAAGGATATCAAGGGCCTGCGGTTATAAGAATTATCCCTGCCTAACCTCAAAAACTTTGAGCTTTACACACCGCCCATTGCTTTTTCCTATTTCGTATTTAGGGGACGCCATTTTTGAAAAAGCTATCCTCGTTTGCCCTCATAGTTTAGAGCATCCGAGTCTCCTTTGATGTCTTGCATAGCAGTCAACTACGCAGCCCGGAGGGCTTCTTACGGATAGACTTGCGTTCTCTCGGCTTCGCAAAATGGAAGTGTCACCTTATGAACAGTCCTTTGTCAGGACAACAACTCGCTGGAAACAGAAAACCCCGACAGGCATCGTAATTACGATCACCTGTCGGGGTTTTCCCGGAATCAGTTGTTACCCCCTGTCAGGGGCGGACATAAGGCGTGCATCTGTTTTCTTCATAATATCGCAGTCACACTGACGTAGAAAGATTTTCCCGGCAATGATGGTTGCTTCCTATTTAGCTCAGATCGCCGGCAGCCTTGATCTTCACACGGTTGGTGTTGCCGGGATAATAGGCCAGCGGCACATCCTCCATTTCGATGATCTCCACGGTATCCCGCACAGCGCCAGCCTCCACAGCCAGCTCAACGGCCTCCTTCTTGGCCTTTTCCAGCGACTGCTCCCGGGGCAGCTCATCGTAGTTCATCAGCTTTTCATAGGTGCCACTCACCTTGGAGATGGCAGAACCGATGGCGTTGGCGCAGCCGAAGTGCTCCGGCTTCAGGACAGATGCCGCACCGCTGATCTTCTCCGGCAGGATGATGGAGCCGCCGCCCACAAGAATCAGATCTACGTCCGCATTGGAGACCTTCATGGCGTCCACGCTGTCTTCCACCAGTGCGCGGATCGCAGCCATGGCCTTATCTGCCACTTCCTGAGAAATGGTTTCCACCTTGGACTTGTCGCCCAGCTCCGCCATGCCCAACCGCACGGCGATATCGGTAGCGGTCATCACATCGCCGCCGAACACAAGTGCCTTTTTCGTGATCTCATAGCCCACGCTGTCGGGGCCGACGGTCACGCTGCCGTCATCCCTGACGCGCACGATGGAGCCGCCGCCCAGACCGATGGAGATAACGTCCGGCATCCGGAAGTTGGTGCGCACACCGCCAATGGTGACGGCCACGCTGGATTCCCGGGGGAAGCCGTTTTGGATCACGCCGAGATCGGTGGTCGTACCGCCCACATCTACCACGATGGCATCCTTCAAGGAGGAGAGGTAACTGGCGCCGCGAATGGAGTTCGTGGGGCCGCAGGCGACCGTCAGGATTGGATAGCGGCGGGCGTGCTCCATGGTCATGAGCGTGCCGTCATTCTGACTGAGATACACGTCTGCATTGACAATGCCCTCATCCCGCAGGCTCTTGGCAAAGCCCTCGGTGAAGCGCTCGGCTACCTGCCACAGCGCGGCGTTCAGGATCGTGGCATTTTCCCGCTCGATCAGGCCCATAGAGCCGATCTCGCTGGAGATGGAAATATGGACGTCCTCGCCCATGATCTCCCGGCAGAGCTTAGCCGCCTCTACCTCATGGTCATTGCGGACGGTGGAGAACACGCAGGAAATGGCAATGGACTTCACGCCCTTTGCCTTCATTTCCTCAAAGAACGCCTTGGCGGCAGCGGTATCCAGCGGGGCCAGTTCCCTGCCGTCATATTCAAAGCCGCCTCCGATGATGGTGCTGCCCACGGCAACCTTCTGAATGTCCTCCGACCAGTCCACCATGGGACGGATGCCGGTGGTGGCAGGTGCGCCGATGCGCAGGATGCCGATGGGGGCCAGATTCTTGCGCTCCACAATGGCGTTGGTGCACTGGGTTGTACCCAGCATTGCCTGATGGATCTGCGCGGGATCCACACCGGAGACCTCCAGCACCGTGCGCATAGCGCCCAGAATACCGTCGTAAATATCCGCAGAGGTGGGATACTTGATGTCCGCCACCACCGCGCGGTTCTCGTCCACCAGGACGGCATCCGTATTGGTGCCGCCCACATCAATTCCGAGTTTATACATGATCAGTTACCTCCCTTGGAGCGCTCTTCCAGAGGAATGTAATCCGTGTCCACGCCGAAATAGCGGGGGCCTACCAGCTCAATGCCCTTTTCCGTCCGCCACAGGTGGAAGCACTTAAGGCCGACCACCATGACACGCTTGCCGTACTTGAGACCGTCTGTGGTACCTTCGCCATCCTGATCGTGGTGCTTTGCGTGAAGCCCACGGGTCTGTTCGGCGAAAAGGTCACGGACAAAGTGTAAGGGGGGATCGACTGTGCTGAACGAAAAGAAAAGCAAACGGGGCACGGTGATCGCCCTGCTCTGCGCGCTGGCACTGTTGGCGCTGGTCATCCTGCTGGAAAACACCATGAAGCCCACGGGCATGTTATTCACCGTTCTGAAAAAGGGCGCGGTATATGCGCTGGTGGCGGTGTCCATGAACCTGCTCAACGGCTTCACCGGCCTGTTTTCTCTGGGGCAGGCGGGCTTCATGCTGCTGGGCGCTTACACCTACGCCATTCTCACCATTCCCACGGCGGACCGGGAAGCGGTGTACTATCTCTATAACGGCTCCGCCGTGAATTTCTCCCTGCCGGAGCTGTTCGGCGGCGGGGCTGTGGGGCTGGTGCTGGGCGTTCTGCTGGCCCTGTTTCTGGGCGGCTGCGTGGCGGCAGCGGTGGCGTGGCTCATCGGCCTGCCGGTGCTGCGTCTGAAATCCGACTATCTAGCCATTGCCACTCTGGGCTTCGCGGAGATCATCCGGGCCATCTTCCAGTGGGACCCCCTCGGCCCTGTGACCAACGGCGCCAACGCCCTGAAGAACTTCCCCACCTTCTCCAGCTTCAATATTCAGAATGCCGACGGCAAGGTGATCCTGCGGCTGTCCACCTTCGTACCGTTTCTGCTGGCGGGGGTGTGCGTGGCGGTGATCGTGCTGCTGATCAACTCCACCTACGGCCGGGCCTTCAAGGCCATCCGGGACGATGAGGTGGCGGCAGAGGCCATGGGCATCAATCTGGCCCGCCACAAGCGGCTGGCCTTCTGCATCAGCTCGTTTTTCGCCGGAGTGGGCGGCGGCCTGTTCGCCATGTTCGCCAATCAGGCGCAGGCCAAGGTGTTCACCACGGCCATGACCTACGAGATCTTGCTGATCGTGGTCATCGGCGGTATCGGTTCCATCTCCGGCAGCTGCATCGCGGCATTCCTGTATGTGGCGGCCAGCGAATGGTGGCTGCGGTTTCTGGACGCCGAGACCTACATCGGCAGCTTCAAGGTCCCCTTCCTGCGCACCGGCTTCCGGATGGTGGTGTTCTCCGTCATCATCATGGTGGTGGTGCTGTTCTTCCGAAAGGGCATCATGGGAGATAAAGAGCTGCCGGATCTCCTGAAAAAGCGACAGAAAAAAGCGAAGAAGGAGGCGATACAGCCATGAGTGAGCAGCTTTTGAGACTGGATCACATCACCATGCAGTTCGGCGGCGTTGTGGCTGTGGACGATCTGGAGCTGGAGGTCAACGAGGGGGAGATCGTGGCCCTCATCGGACCAAACGGCGCGGGAAAAACCACCGCCTTCAATGTCATCACCGGCGTATACCAGCCCACCAATGGCGCGGTGTGGTTCGACGGGGCAAAGATCATCGAGAACCACCCTCAGAGCAAAATGAAAAAGCAATACAAGGGCCAGTGTGACGGACTTTTCACGGAGACCCTCTCCCCTACCCCGGACAAGATCACCCGGTCGGGCATGGCCCGGACCTTTCAGAACATCCGCCTGTGGAAGACCCAGACGGTGTTCGACAATGTGCTCATCGCCAAGCATTGCCGCTCCACCAGCAGCGTGTTTTCCGCCGCGTTCCGGCTGAACCGGAAAGAGGAAGCGGCCCAGCGGGCACAGGTGGAGGAGCTGCTGGAGATCGTAGGGTTGTCCGACGTGAAAAACGAGTTGGCCACCAGCCTGCCCTACGGCAAGCAACGGCGGCTGGAGATCGCCCGGGCACTGGCGGCGGAGCCGAAGCTGCTGCTTCTGGATGAGCCGGCCGCCGGCATGAACCCTCAGGAAACGGAGGAGCTGACAGCCTTTATCGGGGAGATCCGGGAGAAATTCAAGATCACGATCCTCCTCATCGAGCACCACATGAATCTGGTCATGGGCATTTCCGACCGCATCTATGTGCTGGATTTCGGCAAGCTGATCGCCCACGGCACACCAGCGGAGATCCAAAAAAATCAGCGCGTCATCGACGCGTATCTGGGGGTGGCTGACGATGCTTAAAATTGAAAACCTCCAGGTCCACTACGGCGGTATTCAGGCTCTCCGGGGCATTTCTCTGGAAGTACCGGACGGCAAGATCGTGACGCTGATCGGCGCCAACGGCGCAGGCAAATCTACCACCCTGCGGACCGTCACCGGGCTGGTAAAGGCCTCCGGCGGCTCCGTCCAGTGGGACGGGCAGGAGCTGCTGGGCAAGTCCATCGACAAGATCATCTCCACCGGCATCGCCATGAGTCCGGAGGGCCGCCGGGTCTTCCCGGATATGACGGTGCTGGAAAATCTGAAGATCGGGGCCTATCTGCGCCGGGACAAGGCGGAGATCGAAAAAGACATCCAGTGGGTGTACAGCCTGTTTCCCCGTCTGGAGGAGCGGAGCTGGCAGCTGGCGGGCACCCTCTCCGGCGGCGAGCAGCAGATGCTGGCCGTGGGCCGTGCCCTCATGTCCCGCCCCAAGCTGATGATGCTGGATGAACCGTCTCTGGGTCTGGCCCCGCTGGTGGTGCAGGACATCTTCTCCATCATCCGGGAGATCAACCGGCAGGGCGTCACGGTGCTGCTGGTGGAACAGAACGCCAACATGGCCCTGAAGATCGCGGACCTCGCCTATGTGCTGGAGACCGGCACCATCACCATGTCCGGCACCGGCGCGGAGCTGCTGGCGGACAGCCGGGTGAAGGAAGCGTATCTGGGAAAAAGCAGCTGATTTCTGCCGAATACACGCAATGCCCGAAGGAACATCTCCTTCGGGCATTTTTCTGCGGAAATCCAACCTTCTGCTGACCGCAAAAAGGCCGCCGGGGAGATCATCAACTCCCCGGCAGCTTTTTCACTCGTTCAATTTCTGAAGTGCGGTCTCGGATGCACATACGTGCCTTAGCACATTAGCAGGATAGGTTCACGTGCTCCATCAGGTCGATGAGGACCCGAATGCCCTGCAAATAGGCCCGCACCGGGATACGCTCGTTGGTCCCATGGACACCGGCGGCCGCTTCCTGCGGCTCCGCCATGAAGGGACTGCACCGCAGGCAGGTGTCTCAGATCTGCTCATAGTGGTGGGCGTCCGTGGCCCCCACGGTCATGGACGGCAGGAACGTCACACCGGGCGGTGGCGGAAGGATCATTTGCCTGCAAATAGCGTATTTCAACAGTGGGGTCCTGAACCGCCTCCCTACAATGCGCCATGACGCTCTCCGCCGTGTCGCCATCCGCCAGACGGAAGTTGATGACCGCCTGCATATCCTGGGGCATCACGTTGCAGGCCTTGCTGCTGCCCCGGATGATGGTAGGGGCTATCGTGGTGGTGACAAAGGGGAACAGCGTCCGGTCCCGGAGACAGTAAGCGGCGATGGCGTCCGCGTTGGCCTCCACATCCTGCACCAGGGTTTTCAGCGGCTCCGCGGTGATGTAGGGAGCCAGCGTTTCAAAGGCCCCCATCATCACCGGACTGAGCCGCACCGGAAAGGGTCTGTGGGTGATATCCGCAATGGCACAGGCCAGGTGCTCCAGAGACGTGCCGCCGTAGGGGCGGCTGGAATGGCCGCCGATGGAGCGGACAGACAGTTCCAGGTCCGCATAGCCCTTCTCCATCAGGTCCACATGGGCGATGGAAATATCCGGAGCACCGAAGGCCGCGCCGGACTCGATCTTGCCGCCGCCCTCGTCCAGAGCAAATTCTAAAGTCACGCTCTGGGCCTTGAGGTGGTCGGAGATGGCCTTGGCCCCCAGGTTCAAGGTCTCCTCGTCATCGCCGAAGGCCAGATAACTCTGCATATTATGATCCACAGAGACACATTCGACCCCGGATGTTCCGGAAAGGCAGCAAATGAGCGCACAAATACATGGGCATCGGCATAGCCATGTCCATGTACATGCAGATCAGCATTCGAGAACTCAGATTAAACATAGCTGCCGCTCCTTTCCTTTAACATACCGTTTTTGTTGGTCGCATAATACTGCCGATTTCTTTTGAAGTCAATCAAAGCCTTATCAATTTCATCAAGTTTATCATTTTTTTCAAGTCTCAATTTCTGCCCGGCAAAAATTTAAACACTTTGTCCCGCTTACTTCACAGCTTGGCTGGCCTGTATCACCAGAACTGGCTGATCTGCACGCCCAAGCTCTGCCCTTTGCGGCAAGTGCCTCTGCCGCTCAGTCCAGCGCCGCCAGCAGCTGTCAAGACAGTTCGTACTCACTTTTCTCGCCGAAGTCCTATCAGAAAAATGAGAAAGATGCTTGGCGCAGCTCCGTTTTTTCTCCGGCGGTGTTTGACAATGCACCGCCCTGCGGTATAATAACCGTATTGTAAGCTTGCCGGAAACGGCGCAGTTCAAAGGAAGGATGACGTGCTATGACCATGGATACCAAAGCTCTGCTGGCAGAGGCGGAAGCCCTGAAGCCCCAGCTTCTGACGGATCGCCGGACCCTGCACAGGGACCCGGAGGTGGGCCCCTCCCTGCCCCGCACCGCCGCCTATGTGACGGAACGGCTGACGGCGCTGGGGTATACGCCCCGCCCGCTGGCCGGGGGCGTGGTGGCGGACATCACTGGTGAGGACACCGGCCGGTGCGTGCTGCTCCGGGCGGATATGGACGCTCTCCGGGTCCGGGAGGCCACGGGACTGGATTTTCAGTCGGAAAATGGCGCCATGCACGCCTGCGGCCACGATATGCACGCCGCCATGCTGTTGGGCGCCGCCGCTTTGCTCAAACGGCATCAATCGGACCTGAAGGGCACGGTACGGCTGGTGTTCCAGCCGGATGAGGAGGGCTTCACCGGGGCCAAATCCATGCTGGCGGCTGGTGTCCTGAAGGACGCGCCGACGCCCAAAGCGGCGCTGGCCCTTCATGTCAACTCCGGCACCCCCTCCGGCATGGTGCTCTGCGGCCGGGGGACATTCATGGCGGGCTGCACCCTGTTCCGGGTCTCCGTCCGGGGCACCGGCTGCCACGGGGCCATGCCGGAGACCGGCGTGGACCCCATCAACATCGCCGCCCACATCTACCTCTCCCTGCAGGAGCTGACCGCACGGGAGATCTCCGCCAAGGAGCCTGCCGTGGTGACGGTGGGCCGGTTCCAGGGGGGACAGGCCCCCAATATCATCCCGGAGGAGGCCGTGCTGGAGGGCACCATCCGCACCTTTGACCGGGAGCTCAGCGCCCGGATCATGGAGCGCATCCGGGTCATCGCAGAGAACACGGCGGCGGCCTTCCGGGGCAGCGCCCATCTGGAGGAGATTGCCTCCGCGCCGCCGCTGGTAAACGATCCCGCCCTGATGGACCGGGTCGCGGGCTGGGCGGAGGAGCTGGCTGGCAAGGAGCGGGTGTACCGTTTGGATCAGGGCGGCATGGGCTCCGAGGACTTCGCCTCCTTCACCTATGAGCTGCCCTGCGCCTACCTGCTGCTGGGGGCCGGAACGCCGCAGGAGGATCCCCGCTACGGCAAGCCCATGCACAACGAGGCGGTGGTGTTCAACGAGGACGTTCTCCCCACCGGCGCGGCGCTCCACACCCTGTTCGCCCTGCAGATGCTGGCGCAGGAAACCTGAGCCGTCCCCTCCCCTTTTTGCGGCAAATTCAGACTTTGTTCACCAAAGGCAGCGCTGCCGGTGGTAGTCTATGAGCAGAAAAGAGGGAGAACACACATATGGAAGAGAAAAAGAAAGGCGGCAAGCGGGCCGCGCCCAACCGCCGTGGCTGGCTGCTGGCGGTGCTGGTATTGGCGGGCCTTGGGATCTGGGGTATTCTGGAATGGCGAGTCCATACCGCGCCGGGGCCGGGCATCTCCGTCAACGAGGAAGCCCTGACCCGCAGGGAGCCGTTTTACCAATATGACGCCCCCGGCGTTACCGCCTATGCCGGGGTGGACGTTTCCAGCTATCAAGGTGTCGTGGACTGGCCTGCCGTAAAAGCCGCCGGAGCGGACTTCGCCATGCTGCGGGTTGGCTTCCGGGGCTACGGCACCGGGGCTTTGGTAGAGGACAACGCCTTCGCCCAGAACGCCGCCGACGCCGCCAAAGCGGGGCTGACGGTGGGCGTTTACTTCTACTCTCAGGCCGTCACGGAGGAGGAAGCCGCCGAGGAAGCCCGATTCGTGGTGGAGCGGCTCCGGGGGACGACCGTCAGCGGCCCCATTGCCTATGATCTGGAATTTTACACGGCGGACGAGGCCCGGACCGACGATCTCACCGGCGAACAGGCCACCCAGAACGCCATCGCTTTTTGCGACGTGATCCGTCAGGCGGGCTATGAGCCGGTGGTCTACATGAACCTCCACTGGGCCGGAAGCATGTACGGCATGGAGGCGCTGGCGCACCTGCCGGTCTGGTTGGCCAGCTACGGCCCCGTCCCGGCGCTGGACCGGGGCGTGACCCTCTGGCAGTACAGCGAGAGCGGCGCTGTGGACGGCATCGAGGGTCCTGTGGATCTGGACCTGTGGTTCACCAAGGAATAGCGCCCCTCAACTCCCCGCGAAAAAAGACGATCTTCATGCGCCGCCCTGCGGCGGCCCCCCAAAAAGATCAATGACCAAGGAGGTTCCCTATGCGGCTTTCTATCAAAACCTGCACACTGGATATGCCCTTTGCGGCCATGCTGGATTTCTGCGTGGCGCAGGGCGTTCAGGCCGTGGAGATCGGCACCGGCAACTGGTCCGGCGCGCCCCACATCGACTTGGACGAGCTGCTTGACTCCGAAACGGCCCGGCAGCGCTGGATGGACCAGCTTCGCCGCCGGGATATCGCCCTGTGCGCCCTGAACTGCTCCGGCAACCCCCTTGCCTTCCAGAAGGACTGGGAGGTGACAGAGAAAACCTTCCGTCTGGCGAAGCTGCTGGGCGTGGAGAAGATCGTGATGATGAGCGGCCTGCCCGCCGGCTGTCCCGGCGACAAGACCCCCGTCTGGATCACCACCAGCTGGCCGCCGGAGACCCAGGACATTCTGGACTACCAGTGGAACGAGGTGGCCATCCCCAAGTGGAAGGAACTGGTCCGCATGGCGGAGGACTGCGGCATCCGTCAGATCGCGCTGGAAAACCACGGGATGCAGCTGGTGTACAACCCGGAGACCCTGTTCTGTCTGCGGGAGGCCGTGGGCCCTTTGGTGGGCATGAATCTGGACCCCTCCCACCTGTTCTGGATGGGCGGCGACCCCATCGAGGCCGCCCGGGTGCTGGGTGAGCGGGACGCCCTCTACCACGTCCACGGCAAAGACTCCCGCCCGGAGCGGCGGATGGCCGGGCCAAACGGCCTTTTGGACACGAAGCCCATCGACCAGTTCCGCACGCGTTCGTGGAATTACGTGGCCGTGGGCTGCGGCCACGGCGCCCAGTGGTGGAAGGAGTTTTTCTCCACCGTGCGGATGGCCGGCTATGACGGCGACATATCTCTGGAAATGGAGGATCTGACCATGCCCATGCTGGAGGGCCACCTGACCTCCCTCCGGGTATTGAAGGAGGCACTGGTGCTGTAACACTCCTTGCTAAGGTTGACGCTCCCCACGGCTAAAGCCGTGGGGAGCGTCGGTTCGCTCAACGATATCTAATGCAATCCCCGGAAACCTTTTTACGGGGGAACAAGGTGTGGCTTATATTCCTAAGCCTAAAGGCAGGATATTATGCCACGTGCGATAATATTTATTTTCAGATGGGATAAAGAATATTGAAAAGCACCCAAAAAAATTGCTATAATATTCACAGCTCATTTTAAATGTATGGAAGTACAGCTTTCTCATGTTTGCGCCCATTTTGGTGTTGAGCGCGTGTCCGTTTGGCATCTGCCGCTTAACCCATAATGAGGAGTATGTTGCCCAGAGTGAGGTGATTGGATGAAATGGCTGCAGCAAAAATGGTACGATGTATCGATTCGTACAAAAAGTATATTGCTGATGGGCATGATGCTTGCGGTCACTTGGGTTTTGGTGGCGTTGGTAATGATTCAACTTCATACGTTCAGCGAAAGATCTTCCGTTATTATGGATGAATATATGGATATTACCGGCTTCATGGACGCGTTTTCTGCCGAAAATGCATCTTTGGAAGCGTATATGAGGCCCATACAGCCCATAGACGCAAAGGAGGACTATCTGGCGGCAATCCAGATGACGAACCGCTGTCTGGAGGAACTGTGCCCCGACTTGCAAGCAGACCGGCGGGAAGAATACGCACTCAAGCGGGCCATCCGCAACGCAATGACCTACTACCGGGAATCTCAACGTATTTTGCTGGATGCCGAAAAGCCGTCAGAGATGATTGAGCATTATCTTCTCTTGAAAACGCAGTCTTCTTATATAGATGGTTACACCAGGGACCTGCTCCACAGCCAAATGGTACAAGGCGGCATGCAGTGGCAGGAAGCTGATCGAATAAACGCCCGCAGCAGCAAGCAGTTTGTGGCGTTTTTGATCGTCGCTACAGTTCTGATGGGGTTGACGCTGGTTGTGTTCAAGCGAAGCATTCTGGCCCCCTTGGCCGCACTGGGACAGGCAGCGGATACCATTAGCGCTGGTCACTATGAAGCTCCGCCCGTAGTTGTCCGCGGTGATGACGAGCTGGGGCGAACCGCAAAGTCCTTCAATCTGATGCAAGCGGAGATCCGACACACGATATGGGCTCTTGAAAAGCAGTCTGAGATGGAAAAGCATCTGCTGGAAAAAGAGGTGGAGGCGGCACAGATGCAGAAAAAACTGCAGGAGGGCCGCTTCGCCCAGCTTCAAAGCCAGATCAATCCTCACTTCCTGTTCAACACCCTCAGCACCATTGCCGCGCTGGCGCACGAAGAACAGGCACCACTGTCAGAGGATCTGATTCTGCGTCTGTCTAATTTTTTCCGGTATTCGCTGGAAAGCGATGAGAAGATCGTTGCATTGGGGCGGGAAATCGGGCTTCTGCGGGATTATATGGAACTGCAGGAGACACGATACGGCGACCGCATTACTATGGAAGTCCATGCTGATCCTGCGCTTTCTGATGTTCCCGTTCCGAAATTTATCCTCCAGCCGTTGGTGGAAAACGCAATCATTCACGGGCTGAAGGAATGCGGTGGATTGGTGCGTGTCCGCACGTTCCGGGGGCGTCGGGGAATTACGATTATGGTCACTGACAACGGCTGCGGTTTCTGTCCGCAGCAGAGCGGCGGAACCACCGCGCATCACTCTGTAGGACTGGATAATATTCGGGAACGGATGGAACTCAGCGGCGGCAAAATGGATGTATTCAGCCGTCCCGGTCTGGGGACCTGTGTAAGATTGATTGTAGGGGAGGAATTGCATGTTCAAGGTGCTGGTGGCTGAGGATGAACCCAAAAGTCGGGGGGCGCTGATCTCCCGGCTCAGGGGGATCTTAGGTGATGCCGCACTGATTGAGGCGGCATCGGATGGAAATGACGCAGTGGACAAGGCTCTTCGCGTACAGCCGGACGTAATATTTATGGACATTGAAATGCCCGGAAAAAATGGGTTGGAAGCCGCAGCGGTCATTAAAAAGCAAATCCAGACGGTCCACATCATTTTCCTTACCGCCTATGATCGGTTTGATTATGCAGTGGGGGCGATCCGTTCCGGTGGCGAGGACTATATTCTAAAACCGGTTGGCGAGGTGGAACTGCGGGAAAGCCTCCAGAAGTTTTTTGACCTTCAGACCTGCGTTGTGCCGAAGACATCTCCCTTTGAGTCGGAGCTGGCTGTATGGGTGCAGCGCCATTATGCAGAGGATATGGCACTGGAAGACGCAGCCGCAAGCATGGGAATGAGTCCGTTTTATTTTTCGAGGCAAGTAAAGGCGGTTACCGGAAAGACCTTTTTGGATTATCTGACGTCTTACCGCATCGAAAAGGCCAAGAAGCGCTTGACTTCTACAGACCTCTCCGTCAGCGACGTAGGACATTCCGTTGGATATGCCGATTCCAATTATTTCACAAAGGCATTTAAAAAAGTGGTAGGATGTACACCGACGGCTTATCGAAACACGATTGTATCATCCACGGAATAAAGACACAACAGCAGGCGGCTTGCCTGCTGTTGTTAATTTTGCACAATTTTAACAAATATTCTTTGGATGTTGGCAAAAAAATAACGGCTAAACCGCAAGAGTTTACGATTTCTTAATATTTTGTTCTCAGATACAATCAAATTATAGAAGTGATCCTGATTAGGATCATAAAAAGTTTGATAGGAGAAAAGAAGATGAAAAAGTTTGTTACCTCCCTTCTGGCGATGGTCATGCTGCTGAGCCTGTGCACCGGCTGCGGTGGGCAGAAGGACAGCTCTTCCACTGGCGACACTGCTTCTGCAGGTACCCCTTCCGCTGAGACTGTGGTTCTGCGTCTGGCCAACAGCCACAACGCTGAGCACATCACCAGCCAGGCCTGCCAGATGTTCGCTGATCTGGTAAACGAAAAGACTGATGGCCGCATCACCATCGAGTGCCACTTTGCCGGTGAACTGGGCGACGAGCGCTCCACCATCGAGCAGTGCCAGTTCGGCGGTCTGGACTTCACCCGTGTTTCTTCCGGTGCCTCTGCTGAGTTCGCTCCTCTGATGAACGCTCTGCAGATGCCCTATGAGTACACCAGCGTGGATCACCTCTTTGAGGTTCTGGACGGCGAGATCGGTCAGGAAGTCTTTGAGACCTTCAAGGACAACAACCTGGTGGGTATCACCTATCTGCATCCCGGTTCCAGAAACTTCTTCAACTCCAAGAAGGAGATCCACACCCCCGCCGATCTGGCCGGCATGAAGATCCGTGTGTCCGAGTCCGACCTGATGCTGACCCTGATGGACTGCCTGGGTGCTGCCGGCGTGGGTCTGCCCTTTAACGACACTTACTCTTCCATTCAGACCAACGTTGTGGATGGCGCTGAGAACAACATGACTTCTTACATCGAGATGTCTTTCTGGGAGGTTGCTCCCTACTGGACCTATGACGGCCATTCCTACATGCCTGACATGATCCTGGCTTCCAAGCAGACCATGGATAAGCTGTCTGCTGAGGATCAGCAAATCATCTTCGACTGTGCCAAGGAAGCCGAGGTCTGGCATCGTGAGGCTTGGGAGGAGTCCGAAGCCAAGAATGCCAAGATCGCTGAAGAGAAGGGCTGCACCCTCACCACTCTGACCGATGAAGAGGTCAAGCTGTTCCAGGATGCTGTTGCACCTATGTATGATACCTTCCTGAATGCTGATCAGAAGGCCATTGTGGAGCGCGTTCAGGCTCTGGGCTGATCTATGCTGGTAAAGGGCGGCCCATTCGGGCCGTCCTTTCAATTTGCGAATTATTAGAAAGGAGTCTGCACTATGCGTATTCTGCAGAAAGCCAGCCGTTTTCTGTTCAAGGCACTGGAATGGTTCGCCATTATTTGCATGGTGGTCCTGACCGTCATCGTTTTCACGGATGTGATCCTGCGTTATATCTTCAAGCAGGGCTTTCCTTGGACTCAGGAGGTTGCCACGCTGATGCTGGTATGGTTCAGCCTGATCGGCATGGCCATCGGTGTTCTGGAAAGAATCCACATCAGCATTGAAATGTTTACGTCTAAACTGCCCGCGAAGGTCATTCGGGTGCTGGAAAGCATTGACCATATTCTGATTGCTGTATTCGGCGGGGCTATGGTGTACTATGGTCTGCTCATTATGAACATGACCAAAATGTCCACCCTGCCGGCTACGAAAATGCCCAGCTCCGTACTTTATGTGATTCTGCCCCTGTCCGGTCTTCTGGTGCTACTGAATGCTATTTTGGTTGCGGCGGGCCAGGATAAGAAGATTTTTGAGAAAAATAGCGAAACCGCAAAGGAGGATGACCATGCCTGATACAACCATTGCCATTGCCATCATGCTGGGATCCTTCGTCCTGTTGCTGATGGCGCGGATGCCCATTTCTTTCACGCTGGGCATCTCCTCTGTTCTGACGGCGCTGTATCTGAACATCCCTCTAGCTACACTGTTTCAGCGAATGGTCAGTGGTGTTCAGTCCTTCTCCCTGCTGGCGATCCCCTTCTTTATTCTGGCCGGTGAGATCATGGGACAAGGCGGCATTTCTCGTCGGCTCATTACTCTGGCAAACGCATGCGTCGGATGGATGCGAGGCGGTTTGGCTCAGGTGAATATCCTGGCCTCCATGTTTTTTGGCGGTATTTCCGGTTCCGCCGTGGCGGATACGTCCTCCATCGGCTCCATTCTCATCCCCATGATGACGGATTCCGGCTATGATAAGGACTTCTCTGTGGCGGTCACGGTCACCTCTTCCTGCCAGGGTGTTATGATCCCGCCTTCCCATAACATGATCCTGTTTGCTATGGCGGCAGGCGGCGGCGTATCCATCGGCCAGCTGTTCATGGGTGGCCTGATACCCGGCATCCTGTTGGGCGTGGCTCTGATGATCATAACCGCCATTATCGCACGGAAGCGCAACTATCCCAAAGGCCGGGTCATGTCTCTGAAGGAGATCTGGAAGGCCACCAAAGATGCTCTGCTGGGCCTGATGACCTGCATCATCATCGTGGGCGGCGTGATCCTCGGTTGGTTTACTGCCACGGAATCCGCTGCTGTGGCCGTGGTGTATGCATTCATTGTCACGTTCTTTGTCTATCGTGAAATCCCGCTGCGGCAGTTTGGTGACATCCTGCGAAAGTCCCTGCGGACCATCGCCATGGTCATGGCTCTGATCTCCACAGCCTCTATGTTCGGCTGGCTGCTGGCCTATCTGAAGGTGCCCACCATGGTCACAAATCTGCTTTTAGGTGTTTCCGACAACAAAGTGGTCATTCTGTTGCTCATCAACGTCATGTGCCTGATTCTGGGCTGCATCATGGATATGGGTCCCCTGATCCTGATCCTGACGCCGATCCTGCTGCCCGTGGCTACGCAGCTGGGCATGGCGCCGATTCAGTTTGGCGCAATGCTGATTTTGAATCTGGCCATCGGTCTCTGCACGCCTCCCGTGGGCGCCGCTCTATTTGCCGGCTGCTCCATCGGCCGCATCAAAATTGAAGATGCCACAAAGGCTTGCCTGCCGTTCTATGCTATGATGATTCTGGTGCTGATGCTGGTTACATTCTGGCAGCCTCTGTCCATGTTTGTTCCTCAGCTCATGATGAAGTAATCGCTCCGATGCGATTTTTATAAAATCGAAAAGGTATGCGTGTTCGAGGCCCCCGCTCTCTTCTGTTCTATGGCAGAAGAGAGCGGGGGCTGTTTTGTCAGCCAGTAAGGAGCTTCAATGGCGACGAGTATGTTTTAAATGCGGGAGACTGTATTTACATTGATGCCAACACGGATCACAGCTATCACAAATTGGGTGACGATGAGTGCGTCAGCGTTTGGGTCTATGCGTCCCCCCACGCCACGCCCATGGCAGATTCCTTTGTTCTCTGATAGCATTTGCCGCATGAGTCGGTCTCTGTAAATTCCCCCGATAAAAGTCATAGGAGGCGTGTCTGTTGACACGCCTCCTATGTTCTTATATTTCTTGCATTTCCGGTCATTTCACCGTGCAGGCTGATGGGAAAATGTCCCGCACAGGGGAAATTTTCCCCCCTCTATTGCTGTAACGTTGTTCCGCTTTACAGCAGGCCCTGCAGGAAGATCACAACGATCAGCGCCGGCAGGACGAACTGGAAATAGGGCTTCAGCCACTTGGCGAACTTCAGGCCCTCGCCCTTGTTGGCCTCCGCCACATACTTGTCGAAGCCCCAGCCCCATTTGCTGACGCAGAACAGCAGGTACACCAGAGAGCCGATGGGCAGCAGCAGGTTGCTCACGAGGAAGTCCTCGCTGTCCAGCACGTCCTTGCCCAGAATGGGGTGGAAATCGCTCCAGATGTTGTAGCCGAACACGCAGGGCAGGCTCAGGAGGGCCAGCAGCACGCCGTTGATAAGCACAGCCTTCTTGCGGCTGATGCCGAAGGTGTCCATGCAGACGGCCAGAATGTTCTCAAACACCGCCAGCACCGTGGAGAAGCTGGCGAACACCATGAACAGGAAGAACAGCGTGCCCCAGAAGCGACCGCCGGACATGTTCACGAACAGAGGCGGCAGGGTCTGAAAGATCAGCGCGGGACCTTCACCGGGCGCAACGCCGAAGGTGAAGCAAGCAGGGAAAATGATGGCGCCCGCCATGAGGGCCACGAAGGTATCCAGAATACAGATCCGCACGGCCTCGCCGGGGAGGGTCTGCTCATCGCTCATGTAACTGCCGAAGATCTCCATGGCGCCGATGCCCAGAGACAGGGTGAAGAACGCCTGATTCATAGCGTCGGTGATGAGGCTGCCGAGACCGTGCTCCCGGATGGTGTCCACGGAGGGCAGCAGGTAGAACTTCATGCCCTCCGCCGCGCCGGAGAGGGTCAGGCTGTGGACCGCCAGCACCACGATCAGCGCCAGCAGGCAGATCATCATGACCTTGGTCACCCGCTCCAGACCCTTCTGAAGGCCGAAGCTGCACACGATCAGGCCGGTGACCACCACCAGCTCCGTGAAGATGACCATGGAGCCGGGGCTGCCCAGCATGGTGCCGAACATCCCGGAGATCTCGTCGCCGGTCATACCGGCGTGAAAGCCGCCGGTGAGGAATTTGCCGAAGTAGTTCACCATCCAGCCGGTGACGGTGGTGTAATACATCATCAGCAGATAGCAGCCCGCCAGACAGAACCAGCCGTGGATGTGCCACTTGGAGCCGGGCTTTTCCAGATTCTTGTAGGCCAGCACGGCGCTCTTGCGGCCGCCGCGGCCCACCGCCAGTTCCATGGTCATCACGGGGACGCCCAACAGCAGCAGGCACACCAGATAGAACAGGACGAAGTAGCCGCCGCCGTTCTTGCCGGTAATATAGGGGAAGCGCCACACGTTGCCGATGCCGATGGCGCATCCGGCGCTCACCAGCAGGAAGCCCAGCCGGGAGCCGAAGGATTCTCTTTGCATTTCTAAGTACCTCGCTTACACACAACAAATATGCACTTATCTTAGCGAAAAAAATCCCCCTTTACAAGGGGGATTTCTTCATGATAAAATAAGAAAAACTTATTTTGTGTCGTGGGAGGGCGTTATGAATCGAAATCAGCTGAAGTATTTCGTGGCCGCGGCGGAGAGCCGCAGCTTCACGAAAGCCGCCGAGCAGTTCTACATTTCCCAGACCGCCATCACCCAGCAGATCCGTCTGCTGGAGGAGACGCTGGGCTGTCCCCTCTTTGACCGGAGCACCCGCCCCGTGAGCCTGACCCCCGCGGGGACCATCTTCCTCCGGGAGGCCAAAGGTATTCTGGAACGCATGAGCCGGGCGCAGGAGCGGGTCCATGACGCCTCCACCGGCCTCTCCGGCACGCTGCGGGTGGGCTACGTCCGGGGGTACGAGCGCAGCGACCTGTCCGCCCATATCCGCCAATTTCACCAGCAGAACAGCAACGTGCTCATCACCTTTTACCGCTGCTCCACCGACGCGCTGGCGGCGGGGCTGCTGCACCATGAATATGACATCATTTTCACCTGGGACAGTACCAACCTGAAAACCCAGGAGGGCGTGGCCTGCCGCACCGTGGAAAAGGCCCGGTTGGTGGTGGCGCTGTACGCCGGACACCCGCTGGCCCAGCGGCAGCAGCTCCGGCGGCAGGAGCTGCGGGGAGAGACCATCCTCTACATGTCCCCTGACGCCGCCGACGATTCCTACGGCGACGCCTTTTTCATGCAGCTTTACAACGAGGCGGGCTACAAGCCCAACATCCTCTTCCGCTCCGCCGACACGGAGAGCATCCTCATGATGGTCTCCGCCGAGGAGGGCATTTCCATCCTCCCCGCTTACTGCGTGGAAAAGCTCTACAACGCCGACAATCTGGTGTTTGTCCCCCTCATCGGCGAGGGAGAGGTGGAGGAGATCATCGCCGCGTGGCAGACCACCAACCCCAACCCCGCGCTGGCTCGGTTTCTGGCTATGACTCCTCCCCAATGGGAATGAGCCGTCCCGTGTCCGCCCCGACCCGGTGAGAAATGGAGAGCACCGTCCGCTTCGCCGTAGCCCGCTTCAAGGCCCGCAGCACCGCCCGCTCCGTCTCCGCGTCCAGATTGGCTGTGATCTCGTCCAGCAAAAGCAGCTTGGGATCCGCCGCCACCGCCCGGGCGATGGACAACAGCTGCCACTGTCCCTGAGAGAAAATGTCCGGGGTGCAGGGGGTGTCGAAGCCTTCGGGCAGGGCGCCGATGGCCTCCGCCAGTCCCGCCAGCTCCGCGGCCCGGCGGACCTGCCCCTCCGTGACGGTGTCATCATACAGGGTGATCTGATCCCGGACGGTGCCGGGGACCGGATGGAACCGCTGCTCCACATAGCCGTACAGTGCCCGCCGCTGCGGGCCGGTGAGGGACCGGGGATCCACGCCCTGGATCCGGACGGTGCCCCGCCGGGGGGCATACAGCCCCAGCACCAGCTTGAACACGGTGCTCTTTCCCGCGCCGGTCCGGCCGGACAGGGTAGCCAGCTCTCCCTCCCGGATCTCCATATTTAAATGGTGCAGGACGTTCTGCCCTGCCTCATAGCCGAAGTCCACATCCCGCAGCTCCACCATGGGAGCGGCGGGATTTTCCGTTTCCGGGGCCACTGTCTCCTGCTCCGGCTGGGCCAGAAAGTCATTGATCCGGCGAACGCCCGCCACGGCGGACTGGATGGTCTGGATCTCCATGCCCAGACTTTCCAACGGGGAAAAGATCTGGCTGATGTAGTTCATCACCGTCACGGCGGTACCGGCGGTCATGCCGAACAGCGTCAGCACCGCCGGCTTCCCGGAGGCGGACAGCAGCATGACAACGCCCACCACAACGGCGTTCACCGTGAGGATCACGGGGGAATACAGGGCGTCATAGAAGTTGGTGCCCTCAATGGCCCGGTAGCTCTCCCCCAGCGCGCCGTCGTACCGGGTCTCCATGTAGGTCTCCTTGCCCAGCGTGCGGATGGTGCGGAGATTCCGCACCGTCTCCGGCACATATCCGGAGGCCCGACTCACCGCCTTCCGGTTTTTCAGCTGATTGTGCAGCATCCGCTTCTGGACGAACCGGGTAAAGAGGAACAGCACCGGCAGCAGCGCCAGCAGCAGATAGGCAAGTCCCCGGCTGCACTGCCACACCACGATCAGAATACTGAGGATCCGGCAGGCGTCCGCCGCCATGCTGATGATCCCGGCGGTGAACAGGGTCTCCACCGTGTCCACGTCCCCCACAAAGCGGGACACCAGCGCCCCCGGCTCCTGACGGTTCAGCTCGTCGGCGGGCAGGCGGCCCTCCTTTTCCATCAGGCGGCTCCGCAGGGCGTGAGTGGTTTTCTGGCCAAATACCGTCAACGCGCTCTCCCGGGCGGATTCCAGCCCTCCCGCCAATGCGGTGAAGGCCAGATACCACAATGGCAGCCGGAGGGTCAGCCCCTCCCCAGCGGTGAGACCGTCCACGATGCGGCCCAGCACCAGCGGCGGCACCAGCGCCGCGCCTACGGCGCCTGCCACCACCGCCAGAATGGTAAAGGACAGCCAGAGGTGGCCTTTCACCGTTTCCAGTACCACAGTCCCCACATGGACTGCTTTTTTGCGGTTATTCATGGCTGTTCTCCTCCCTCTGCACGTCAAACTGCGCCGCGTAATCAGGGGTATTCCCCACCAATTCCTCGTGGGTCCCCACCTTGGCCGCCCCGCTTTCCAGCCAGATCACCCGATCCAGCTCCGGGAACAGGTACAGCCGGTGGGAGATCAGAATCACCACGCTGTCCGCCGCCAGACGCCGCAGATGGGCGAAGATCTCCGTCTCCGTGGCCCGGTCCAGCGCCGAAAAGGGATCGTCCAGAATCAGCAGAGGCCTTTGATGGGCCAGCGTCCGGGCCAGCGCCAGCCGTTGGGCCTGACCGCCGGAAAGCCGGATGCCGCCGGTGCCCACCCGGGTCTCCAGCCCCTCCGTCATGGCCGCCACTTCGCCGTCCAGACACACCGCCCGGAGGTAGTCCATGGGATCGCCCGTGTCTCCCAGCAGCACATTTTCCCGGATCGTGCCGCTGAACAGCTCCGGATCGTGGCCCAGATACCCCACGAGGCCCGTCCGCTCCCACGGGGACAGCTCCGCCAGCTCCCGGCCGTCCAGCCGGATGCTGCCGCCGTAGGGCTGCTCGCAGAGGAACGCCTTGCCCAGCGTGGATTTTCCGCAGGCCACCGGCCCGGTGACGCCGATGACCTGCCCCCGGCAAGCGGTCAGATCCAGCCCGGAGAACAGCGGCGTGTCACCGGGATAGCCGCAGGTGAGGTCCCGGATCTCCAGACGCTCCACCCTGCCGGCGGAAACGGCAGGCATGGTGGGGATCTCCCGCATCAGGGGCTGGATGCGCTTCCAGGACACCTGCGCCTTGTGGACTGCGTTGAACAGCTTCGCCGCCTTGGAGGATTTGGTGGCCAGCTTGGTAAAGCAGGCCAGAAACGTGGTGAATTCCGCGATGGACCAGACCGTCCAGCCGGTGCCCAGCACGTTTTTCCCGCCGAAATACAGGATCAGCGCCGCCCCGATCATGGAGAGCACCCGGTACAGCGGCGGCAGGGACGCTGTCCACAGGTTTGCCTTTACAGCGGCGTGTTCGTAAGCGGTGAGGTGCTCCTCATAGGCCGCCCGGCGTTCCTCCTCCCGGCCAAAGACCCGGTAGGTCAGGGCGTTGACCGCCCGATCCATGGTGGCGGCGTTCAAGACCCCGGCCTGCTCCTTGAAGGCCGCGCCGGTGCGCTGAACGGGCCGCTTCATCCGCTCCGCCAGCGCGTAGCTCCCCGGCAGAAAGGCCATGGACAGCAGCGCCAGCCGCCAGTCATACCACAGCAACATCCCGGCATAGGCCGCCAAGGCCACGCCGGTGTCGAATACCTCCGTGGTAAATTTCCGCATCCCCTCGGCGCAGTCGTCCACGTCGGAAATGGCCTTGGTCAGCACCGTTCCCGTGCCCTCACGCTCCAAGTCCCCCCGATCCGACCGGACCAGCGCGCCGTACAGGACCCGCTTCATGCGGCGGTTCACCTTGTTGGCAAAGCGCCGGACATAGAACCGCTTCAAAAACCGAAGTCCCTGTACCACGGCGACAACGGCGATGTACCCCGCCGCCAGAGAGACCATGGCGGAAAAGCTGTCCTCTCCCAAGAGAATCCGGGCCAGCGCTTCCGTCATCTGTCCCTCGAACCACGGGCCTGCCACCAGACCTATATTATAGAGGAGACCCGTCACGGTGATGACCGCCAGCACCCCGGATTCCGCCCGGAAATAGGAGCTGACCCGGTCCGGCGGAAGCTGCCGCCTACTCATGGCGCTCCCCCTCCCCCTGCTCCGTCAGGGCCGTGATGTGGGGGAACCCCGCCCGGCTCTCCTGCTTGGAACGGCGATAGATGGTGTCCAGTGTTTTGCAGAAGGCGGCCTTCTCCGCCTCCGGCAGCTCCGCCAGCAGCCATTCATAAAAGGTGGTCTCCACCTGCGCCTTGGAGTTCCGCAGGCCCTCCGCCTTTTCCGTGGCGAAAAGCAGCTGGCTGCGGCCATCCTTGGGGTTGGCCTGCCGGATCAGGTAGCCCTTGGCCTCCAGACTGGCCGCCCGCCGGGCGGCGGCTCCCTTGTCCACCCGGAGCTGCTCCCGGACCTCCGCCTGCGTGATGCCGGGATGGTGGCGCACCAGATGGATGAAATCGTATTCCGCTGTGCCGATACCGTCCTCCTTCAGCGTCCGGACGGCCAGCTTGCCGGCCTCCCGTGCGATTTTCGTGATCTTGCGCTCTGTGAGATCCATTGTTACGGCAAGGGTACACCGTCCAATGTGAAGCATTGGGCGGTGAGGAATTGCCATAACAATGAGATCGGAAGAGCACACGTCTGAACTCCAGTCAC
>OMGW01000218.1_pt1 | contig 21948 bp, 16 predicted proteins | sample 1646131 | NCBI WGS metagenome assembly OMGW01 (sample SAMN05578588, study PRJEB25193) | human gut metagenome | biome: Human Microbiome; feature: human-associated habitat; material: feces | host: Homo sapiens | place: USA:Birmingham
AGGGAATACATCCTACGGGAAGAACTGAAAGTAATCCGTGAGGAACTTGGTGATGACAATACCATGTCGGATGCGGATGAATTCCAGCAGGCGGCAGATGCATTGAAAGCTTCGAAAGAAGTAAAAGAAAAGCTGAACAAAGAAATCAAAAGATTCCGCAATTCCATGAATTCCCCGGCGGAAACAGGCGTTATCCGGACCTATATCGAAACAATGCTTGAAATGCCATGGGATAAAACTTGCAAAGAACATAAAGATATTGCATTTGCAAGACAGGTACTGGATGAAGATCATTACGGTCTGGAGAAAGTAAAAGAACGAGTACTTGAATATCTTGCAGTACGGGCGCTTACGAAAAAAGGCGAAGCACCGATCATCTGTCTTGTGGGTCCTCCGGGAACCGGTAAAACTTCGATTGCGAAATCTCTTTCCAGGGCGTTGAAGAAGCCGTATGTGAGAATTTCGCTTGGAGGTGTCCGTGACGAAGCGGAAATCCGGGGGCACAGAAAGACTTATGTAGGAGCAATGCCGGGAAGAATCGCAAATGGAATGAAACAGGCAGGAGTCAAGAATCCACTGATGCTGCTGGATGAGATAGATAAAGTCAGCAATGACTATAAAGGAGATACATTCTCAGCACTTCTGGAAGTTCTGGATGGCGAACAGAATAATAAGTTCGTAGACCATTATCTGGAAGTGCCGATGGATCTGTCGGAAGTGTTATTTATCACAACGGCAAACAGCCTGCAGACCATTCCAAGGCCGCTTCTTGACCGTATGGAAGTCATTGAGGTTACCAGTTATACAGAAAATGAAAAACTGCATATTGCGCAGGAACATCTGATTCCAAAGCAGATCGAAAAGCATGGACTGAAAGCAGATCAGCTGACCATCAGTAAAAATGCGATCTGGAAGATGGCAAGAAATTACACAAAAGAAGCAGGGGTAAGACAGTTGGAACGTAAGATCGGTGATATCTGCCGTAAATCAGCAATGGAGATCCTTGAGAAAAAGAAGAAATCCATTCATGTGACAGAGCGGAATATGGAACACTATCTGGGGAAGGAACTTTACAGTTATCAGATGGCAAATGAAGAAGATGAAGTTGGTATTGTGCGTGGACTCGCATGGACCAGTGTCGGCGGTGATACACTCCAGATCGAAGTGAATATGATGCCGGGAGAAGGAGAAATCCTGCTGACCGGACAGCTTGGCGATGTCATGAAAGAGTCCGCGAGAACCGGTATCAGTTATATCCGTTCCGTAAGCAAAGAGCACGATATTACAGATGATTTCTTTAAGAAACATGATATACATATCCATATTCCGGAGGGAGCCGTTCCAAAAGACGGACCATCTGCCGGTATTACAATGGCAACTGCAATCATGTCTGCGGTGACAGGAAGAAAAGTACGGGCAGACCTCGCTATGACAGGAGAGATTACACTGCGCGGACGTGTACTCCCGATCGGAGGGCTGAAAGAAAAGCTTCTGGCTGCAAAAAATGCAGGAATGAAGACCGTACTTGTCCCGGCAAAAAATGAAAGAGATGTTGAGGAAATTTCAACAGAGATTACAAAGGGACTGGAAATTAAATTTGTAACACACATGAATGAGGTGCTGAAAGAAGCACTTGTATAGTCAGATCTTCTGGCACGGGTCAGGAGATGGATCAAAGGAGAAATATATGATAATCAGAAATATTAATCTGGAAACCGTATGTGGAATCACCAGCAAACTTCCGGAGAATACACTTCCGGAGATTGCATTTGCAGGAAAATCCAACGTAGGAAAGTCATCCCTGATCAATGCGCTTATGAACCGCAAATCATACGCAAGAATATCTGCAACACCGGGAAAGACACAGACGATCAACTTCTATAATATTAATGAGGCATTATATCTGGTCGACCTGCCGGGTTACGGATATGCGAAGGTATCCGAACAGGAGAAGATCAAATGGGGACAGCTGATCGAACGTTATCTGCACGGGTCGAAGCAGTTGAAAGTAGTATTCCTTCTGATCGATATCCGTCATAAACCATCCGGTAACGACAAGATGATGTATGAGTGGATCGTGTCACAGGGATTCCATCCGGTGATCATTGCAACAAAACTCGATAAGATCAAACGCAGCCAGAAAGACAAACAGATCAAGATTGTAAAAGAAGGTCTGGGAGTGTTACCGGGAACAATCGTCATCCCGTTCTCATCAGTGACGAAACAGGGACGTGATGAGATATGGGAGCTGGTGGAAAGAAATTATCTGAATACTCAGGAGAATGAAGAATAGACAGAATCCATTTCAGATAGTAATTAATGAGATAAAGTTTGTCAAAGGATTGACAAACTTTATCTTTTTTGTTATGATTAGACTAAAGTACAAACGTTGGTCTAAAACGGGTAAAAAATGAGAAAATAACAAGTATAATAAGAGGAAAGGAGAATATCATGGATCTGATAACCAATATCCAGAAGTATTCTATTCATGACGGGGACGGAATCCGTACGACTGTATTTTTTAAGGGATGTCCGTTAAAGTGTGTGTGGTGCCATAATCCTGAGACACAGCGCTTCGAGCAGGAAATTCAGTATGATGCGGAGAAATGTACCGGTTGCGGCGTATGCGCAAAAGTCTGTCCGAACGGCGCGGTCACCATGGAAGACGGAAGACCGAAGCTGGATAAAAAACTTTGTAAGCTCTGCGGAAAATGTGAGAATTTCTGTACACAGGGAATCCGGGAGATCGTTGGCCAGGAATATCCGGTAAAAACACTTGTAAAGGAACTGATGAAAGATCTGATGTTCTATGAACAGTCCGGCGGTGGAGTTACACTTTCCGGTGGTGAAGTGATGGCTATGTCTACAGATTATGTACTTGCGATCGCAAAAGCCTTGAAGAAAGAAGAAGTATCGCTTACAATTGATACATGCGGATATGTTCCGTATGAGAAGTTCGAAGCAATCCTTCCATATGTCGATACATTTTTATATGATGTAAAGGTAATGGATCCGGAATTACATAAGCAATATATCGGAGTAGACAATAAACTGATCTTAGATAATCTTGTAAAACTTTCAGATGCAGGAGCAAGGATATACATCCGCATCCCTACTGTTAAGGAAGTAAATGGAAACGAAGAGAATATGAAAGAGACGATTCGTTTCCTGAAAGAACACGGTATTCACCCGGCACAGGTTAATTTGCTGCCATATCATAATACGGGAAGCAGTAAATATCCGAAGCTGGATATGGAATATAAAGGTAATGACTTGAATGCACCGACAAAAGAAGAGATGGAGGGGTTTGTGAAACTCTTCCAGGAAGCAGGTTTTTCTAACACAAAGATAGGAGGTTAAAACAATGGCTGAAAAAAGAGGCATGAACGAAAGAATCCAGAAGTTAAGAGAACTGAGTGTTACAACACCGGTACACATCGATCTGGAAAGAGCAAAGATCGAAACAGATTTTTACAGAGAAAATGACGGAAAATATTCTATCCCGGTTATGAGAGCTATGGTGTTAAAAGAGTATTTTTCAAAGAAGACACTTTACCTTGGAGACGGTGAGCTGATCGTAGGAGAGAAGGGAAAAGATCCACAGGCATCTCCGACATTCCCGGAACTTTGCTGTCACAGCGTTGAGGATATGACAGTTATGAGTGAGCGTGATCTGGTATCTTTCCACACAACAGAAGAAGACAGAAAACTCCAGGCAGAAGAGATCATTCCGTTCTGGAAGGGAAGAACTATGAGAGAGAGACTTCTGGCTTCCATGACTCCGGAATGGAACGACTGTTACGCAGCAGGTATGTTCACAGAGTTTATGGAGCAGAGAGGACCGGGACATACATGTGGTGGAGAACAGGTATTTACAACAGGATATCTGGACTACAAAGAGAAGATCAAAAAGACAATGGATGCTCTTGATTTTATGAATGATCCGGATGCTCTGGATAAAATGGAAGAGTTAAAAGCCATGGATATTTCCTGCGATGCAGTGATTATTCTTGGTGAGAGATATCATGAATTAGCACTGGAGCTGGCAGAAAAAGAGGCTGATCCGGTACGTAAAGAAGAATTAAAACAGATTGCAGCCAACCTGGAGGTTGTACCTGCACATGCACCACAGACATACTGGCAGGCAATCCAGTTATACTGGTTCACACATCTGGCAGTTACAACAGAACTGAACCCATGGGATGCATTCAGCCCGGGACGTCTTGACCAGCATCTGATTAAATATTATGAAGCAGATACAGAAGCAGGAATTCTGGATGATGAGAGAGCAAAAGAACTGTTAGAGTGCTTATGGGTGAAATTCTACAATCAGCCTGCACCGGTTAAAGTAGGTATCACATTAAAAGAAAGTGCCACATACACAGACTTTGCAAATATCAATACCGGAGGAGTTACACCGGACGGACGTGATGGTGTCAATGCAGTCAGCTACCTGATCCTTGACTGTATGGACGAGATGAAGCTGGTTCAGCCAAACTCTAACGTAACGATCAGTAAGAAGACTCCTGCACGTTTCTTGAAGAGAGCATGCGAGATCTCAAGAAAGGGATGGGGACAGCCTGCGTTCTATAACACGGAAGCACAGACTATGGAGCTTATCAATGCAGGAAAATCACTGGAAGATGCACGCCGTGGCGGATCTTCAGGATGTGTTGAGACCGGAGCATGGGGAAGCGAAGCATATATCCTGACCGGATACCTGAATATTCCAAAAGTATTCCAGCTGACACTTTATAATGGATTTGACAAGGAATCCGGAAAACAGCTCGGCCTTAAGACCGGTGAAGCAAAAGATTTCAAGTCTTATGATGAATTATGGGATGCATTCCAGAAACAGCTGAAACATTTTATTGATATTAAGATTCGCGGAAACAATGTGATCGAGAAATTATATGCAGAGAATATGCCGGCACCTTGTCTGTCAGTGGTAACAAATGACTGCATCAGCAATGCAAAAGATTACAATGCAGGTGGAGCAAGATACAATACAAACTATATCCAGGGTGTAGGTATCGGAACAGTTACCGACTGTATCACATCTGTTAAGTATAATGTATTCGATAAGAAGAATTTCACAATGGAAGAGCTGCTTGAAGCTATGGATCATAACTTCGAAGGTTATGATGCAATCTTCCGTATGGTACATGACAAGACACCGAAGTATGGTAACGATGATGATTATGCAGATTCTGTTATGCAGGATGTATTCAACCTGTATCATGACCTGATCACAGGACGTCCGACCATGAGAGGCGGAAAATACGGAGTAGATATGCTTCCTACTACATGTCACGTATACTTCGGAGAAGTGATCGGAGCAACTGCAAACGGAAGAAAAGCGAATGTACCTGTATCGGAAGGTATCTCTCCAGAGAAGTCTGCTGATACAAACGGACCTACAGCTGTTATCAAGTCATGCTCTAAGATGGATCACCTTGCAACAGCAGGAACACTTCTGAACCAGAAGTTTACACCGGATGTTGTAGCCGGAGAAAAAGGTCTTGAGAATATGTCCAGCCTGATCCGCAGCTACTTTGCAATGGACGGACATCACATTCAGTTCAACGTCATCGACAGACAGACACTGATCGAAGCACAGAAACATCCGGATGATTACAGAGATCTGATCGTCCGTGTTGCCGGATACAGTGACTTCTTCCGTAACTTAAGCAAACCGTTACAGGATGAGATCATCAACCGTACAGAACAGTCATTTGAATAAAATGAATTTGCAGGGGAAACCTTAAGATAATTAAAAAATAAAAAGTCCTTAGGCAGGAATCGTGATGCCGGCTGTTGCCGGATGTATAAATTCTTGTTTAAGGACTTTTTTTAGGCTTGACAGCAAAAAATATGATATGATATCAGTAAACGTAGAAATACGGAAAAAATTAAGAAAAGAGATGGAGAAAAGTTATGAATCTAAAAGGAGTGAATTTGAAAAAGAAAAGGACAAAAATTCAGATGGCGCTGACGGTTTTCGTTATACTGTCGGTAGTCAGACAGTTTTTCCTGGGAAATTATCACAATATGTTTCTGGGAATTCTGACTCTGTTTTTGTTCATGGTACCTGCTGTATTAGATCAGACACTGGGGGTGACGATTCCGGTAGGACTGGAGACGGTGATTCTGATCTTTATCTTTTCGGCAGAAATACTGGGAGAGATCAACGCATTTTATGTAAAGATTCCTGTGTGGGATACCATTTTACATACGACAAACGGTTTTCTTATGGCGGCAATAGGATTTGCACTGATCGACCTGTTTAACAGGAGTGACCGGTTCTCAATTAAGATGTCTCCGTATTTCGTGGCATTTTTTGCATTTTGTTTTTCAATGACAGTTGGTGTATTGTGGGAGTTCTTCGAATTTTCGATGGACTGGTTCTTCGGACTGGATATGCAGAAAGATTGGATCCTTCCATCGATCAGCTCTGTGAAACTTAACCCGACAGGTGCAAATGTTCCGGTGCATGTGGACATCCAGTCAGTGGTGATCAATGGCGAAAAATGGAATCTGGGTGGATATCTGGATATCGGAATAGTGGATACGATGAAAGATCTGATGGTGAATTTTATCGGAGCGGTGGTGTTCTCGATCATCGGAATTCTATATCTGAGGCACCGCGGAAAAGGAAAACTTGCGGCATCACTGATCCCGCAGGTAAGAGACGAGAAGGAGCAGAAACGATAAAAAGAACCGGATAAGAGTGGATTATGGAAAAGAATATACAGAAGATCAAAATAAAAAACCAATTGGAATTATGGGCATTCTGTGCGGTCATTGGAACTGCGGCGGGAGCTTTGGTATGGACATTGCTGAAGATCATGGCATCAGGAACAGAAATGATATGGGAGTGGATACCGGAAAGAATCCATATTCCATATTATACAGTGCTCGTGTGTACTGTGGGCGGAGCCATTATCGGGATATTTCGAAAGTTATACGGGGATTATCCGGAAGATATGGAAACGGTCATGGGAAAAGTAAAGAAAGAAAAAAGATACGAATATAAAAATATGCTGGTCATGATGATCGCAGCACTGTTGCCGCTTCTGATCGGAAGCAGTGTAGGTCCTGAGGCAGGACTTACCGGGATTATCGTAGGATTATGTTATTGGGCAGGAGAGAATCTGAAATTTGCAAAACAGAATACAAAGGAATATTCACAGATCGGTGCAGCCGTTTCCCTTAGTGTGTTATTTCATGCACCGTTATTTGGAATCTTTGAAGTGGAGGAGGATCCGGATATGCAGCTGGCAGATCCGGGCCGGGGCTCCAAGATCTTCATATATGGAATTGCACTTGCAGCCGGAACAGGAAGTTATGCGGGACTTTCCGCTTTGCTGGGCGGAGGAATGTCCGGTTTTCCGTCATTTGATGCAGTTGCGGTACAGAGAATCGATTATGTGATGATGCTTGTGTATATGTTCTGTGGATGTGTACTTGCATATTTTTATGAGACGACACATACGGTAACCGGAATCATTGCCGGAAAAATTCCGGGTGTCGTAAAAGAAATTCTGGCGGGGTTATGTCTGGGTGTGATCGGAATGTTGATACCGGCAGTGATGTTTTCGGGAGAAGAGCAGATGGGTGTCCTTATGAAAGAGTATGCCGGTTATATGGCGATAGCATTGATCGGCGCAGCATTTCTGAAAATCATATTGACAAATCTCTGTATCCAGTTTGGATTAAAAGGAGGACATTTTTTCCCGGTTATTTTTGCAGGAGTATGTCTGGGATATGGACTTGCGATGTTGTTCTTCGGACAGCAGGGGGGCAGTCATGTTGTATTTGCGGCGGCGATTGTAACATCGACACTGCTGGGCGGTATCATGAAGAAGCCGCTGGCGGTGACCATGCTTTTGTTCCTGTGTTTTCCGGTGAAGATATTTATATGGATATTTATTGCAGCAGCAGTGGGAAGTAAATGTGTGAAGAAGATGGGAAAAGAAGTATAGTGAAAATACCCGTTATCAGTATGTATTTCGATGATGCAAACAGGAATACATATTGACAGCGGGTATTTTTTAACGGAATTTGCGGACTTTCTGCGAGATATGTTCCAGTTCCTCTTTTGAAAGCTCCGGGAGCCGTTCCAGCTTATCCATGAACATAGCAAGTGTTTCTTTTTGCTGCATTTCAACCAGTTGTGTGTAGAAGTTTACGACAACACCTGTGACGATCGCAACGACAAAAATAGTGTAAATCGTGAGCAGGACGGAACAGATCTTTCCAATCAGTGTGACGGTAACGATGTCTCCAAATCCGGCGGTAGAGATGACGGCGTAACAATACCACAGCGCATCACCATAGCGGTGGATATCCGGTTCGACAAGCCGGATAACGGCGGCATCGGCCAGAAGGAAGAGGATAAAACCTAAAAGAATATGATCTGCCCGTGTACGTTTTAAAATTCCCCATAAGATTCTGAGTTTTTTCATAATCTGCTTCTCCTTGTATCCGTGTAAAAACTGATTTAAGTATATCATGAAATGCGTAAAAGTGTTCGGCATTTTTGATAATAAAATAAAGTAATAAAAAAGCACAGAACAAACATTCGGTTTGGTTCTGTACTTTTTTTCTCCTGAATGATATACTATACAAGTAACAATACTAAAAATACAACTACTATTTCTAAAATATCACCGCCAGACAGAGCGGCTTAGGAGAAATCATATGGATCATTTTGAATTAGTATCACAATACAAGCCGACCGGTGACCAGCCGCAGGCAATCGAGGATCTGGTCAAAGGCTTTAAAGAAGGAAATCAGTGCCAGACACTGCTTGGTGTCACCGGATCTGGTAAGACATTTACGATGGCGAATGTTATTCAGCAGATCAATAAACCGACGCTTGTCATTGCGCATAATAAGACTCTGGCTGCGCAGCTATATGGAGAATTTAAAGAGTTTTTCCCGAATAATGCGGTAGAATATTTTGTCTCCTACTATGATTACTACCAGCCGGAGGCTTATGTCCCATCTTCAGACACCTACATTGCGAAGGATTCTTCCGTAAATGAAGAGATTGATAAGCTGAGATTATCGGCAACGGCAGCATTGATCGAGCGCAGGGATGTAATCGTAATTGCCAGCGTTTCCTGCATCTATGGTCTTGGTGAACCGGAAAACTTTGAACAGATGATGGTATCGCTCCGACCGGGGATGGAGAAGGATAGAGATGAAGTCTTGCGCCAGCTGATTGATATTCAATATGACAGAAATGATATGGATTTCAAGCGGGGAACATTCCGGGTACGAGGCGATACTGTAGAAGTTGTACCGGCAGACCGGGGCGATACGGCTATCCGGGTGGAATTTTTCGGAGATGAGATTGACCGGATTTCAGAGATAGACATGCTTACCGGAGAGATTAAAAATACATTGAATCATATTGCAATATTTCCGGCCTCCCATTACGTTGTACCAAAGGAGCGTATGGAGAAAGCAATTAAAAATATCGAGATTGAACTGGAAGAACAGGTAAAATATTTCAAAGAAGAAGGGAAACTTCTGGAAGCACAGAGAATTGCGGAACGAACGAATTTTGATATAGAAATGATGCGCGAGACCGGATTCTGTTCAGGGATTGAGAACTACTCCAGGCATCTGGCAGGACTTGCTCCGGGGCAGCCGCCGAATACATTGATGGATTATTTCCCGGATGATTTTATCATAATGATCGATGAGTCGCACAAGACGGTTCCGCAGATTGGCGGTATGTATCACGGCGATCAGTCGAGAAAGCGTACACTGGTAGAGTATGGATTCCGTCTGCCATCGGCACTGGACAACCGTCCGCTTAGTTTTGAGGAATTTGAAAATAAGATCGATCAGGTCATGTTCGTGTCTGCAACACCGGGGAAATATGAAGAAGAGCATGAACTTTTAAGAGCCGAGCAGGTGATCCGGCCGACCGGACTTCTGGATCCGGAAGTAGAAGTGCGGCCGGTAGAAGGACAGATCGATGATCTGATCGGAGAAGTGAATAAAGAGATTGCCAATAAACACAAAATACTGATAACAACGCTGACCAAGCGTATGGCAGAAGATCTTACCGACTATATGCGTGAGCTGGGAATCCGCGTGCGCTATCTGCATTCGGATATTGACACGCTGGAACGTACAGAGATCGTGAGAGATATGCGCCTGGACGTATTCGATGTTCTGGTCGGCATTAATCTTCTGCGGGAAGGACTGGATATTCCGGAGATCACATTGGTTGCGATCCTGGACGCGGATAAAGAAGGATTTTTGCGTTCCGAGACGTCTCTGATCCAGACGATCGGCCGTGCGGCCCGTAATGCAGAAGGGCATGTTATCATGTACGCAGATACGATCACAGATTCCATGCGTGCAGCACTGGATGAGACGCAGAGAAGACGTGAAGTGCAGATGGCATATAATGAAGAACATGGTATTACACCGAAGACGATCCAGAAAGCAGTCAGAGATCTGATCTCAGTATCCCGGAAAGTGGCGGCTTCTGAATTACAGATGGAAAAAGATCCGGAATCCATGAGTGAGAAAGAATTAGAGAAGCTGATCAAAGAGCTGGAGAAGCAGATGAAGAAAGCTGCGGCAGATCTGAATTTTGAGGCGGCAGCAGAACTCAGGGATAAGTTAATAGAGCTTAAGAAGACATTACAGGAAATAAAGATATAGAAAAAGGAGATCATAGACTTACATGCCACAGGAAAAAGATTCAAGACAATATATCAAGATCAGAGGAGCAAATGAACACAATCTGAAGAATGTAGACGTAGACATACCAAGAGACAAACTGGTGGTACTGACCGGTCTTAGCGGATCAGGAAAATCATCACTGGCATTTGATACAATTTATGCGGAAGGACAGAGAAGATATATGGAATCATTGTCTTCTTATGCCAGACAGTTCCTGGGACAGATGGAAAAACCGGATGTAGAAAGTATAGAAGGATTGTCTCCGGCTATTTCCATTGATCAGAAATCTACGAACCGCAATCCAAGATCTACCGTAGGAACGGTAACGGAAATCTATGATTATTTCCGGTTATTATATGCAAGAGCAGGAATTCCGCATTGTCCGAAATGTGGGCGCGAGATTAAGAAACAGACGGTTGATCAGATGGTAGAACAGGTGATGGCATTTCCGGAAAGAACCAAGATACAGCTGCTGGCACCGGTCGTAAGAGGCAGAAAGGGAACCCATGTAAAATTACTGGAGCGCGCCAGAAAGAGCGGATATGTCCGAGTCAGGATCGATGACAATATGTACGAACTGTCGGAAGAGATCAAGCTGGATAAGAACATCAAGCACAATATAGAGATTGTTGTAGACCGTCTGGTAGTAAAAGAGGGTATTGAACAGCGTCTGACCGATTCCATTGAAAATGTACTGAATCTTGCGGAAGGACTGATGACCGTGGATGTAATCGGCGGGGAACCGGTCCAGTTCAGCGAAAGCTTCTCATGTCCTGACTGCGGAATCAGTATTGAAGAGATCGAACCGAGAAGCTTTTCGTTCAACAATCCGTTCGGCGCATGTCCGGAGTGCTTTGGACTGGGATACAAGATGGAATTTGACGAAGACCTGATGATTCCGGATAAACGTCTCAGTATCAGTGAAGGTGCGATCACTGTTATGGGATGGCAGTCCTGCACGGATAAGAAGAGCTTCACGTATGCGATCCTAGATGCGTTGAGCAAAGAATATGGCTTTTCATTAGATACACCGTTTGAGGACTATCCGAAGGAAGTCCATGATGTCCTGATCCATGGGACAAACGGTAAAGAAGTGAAAGTATATTATAAGGGGCAGCGCGGAGAAGGAGTCTATGATGTGGCATTCGAAGGTCTGATCCGCAATGTAGAGCGCCGTTACCGGGAGACTTCGTCGGAAACGATGAAAGCAGAATACGAAGAGTTTATGAATATCACACCGTGTTCTGCGTGCAAAGGCCAGCGCCTGAAGCCGGGAGCACTTGCTGTGACGGTAGGAGATAAAAATATTTCCGAACTGACAGGAATGTCAATTGAAAAACTGCAGACCTTTTTAAAAGAACTGAAACTTTCGAACCAGCAATTGCTGATCGGCGGACAGATTTTAAAGGAGATCAATTCCAGAATCCAGTTTCTGATGGATGTCGGACTTAATTATCTGACACTTGGAAGATCGACCGGAACACTTTCGGGAGGAGAGGCACAGAGAATCCGTCTGGCAACACAGATCGGTTCCGGACTCGTAGGTGTGGCATATATTTTGGATGAACCAAGTATCGGATTGCATCAGAGAGACAATGATAAATTGCTTGGAACTTTAAAACATCTGCGGGATCTCGGGAACTCAGTGATCGTGGTTGAGCATGATGAGGATACTATGAGAGAATCGGACTTTATCGTGGATATCGGACCGGGAGCAGGAGAACATGGCGGTGAAGTAGTTGCAACCGGAAATGCGGAAGAGATCATGCAGAATGAAAATTCTGTAACCGGAGCCTATCTGAGCGGGCGTATCCGGATCCCGGTTCCGGAAGTAAGAAGAAAACCAACCGGATGGCTGAAAGTACTCGGAGCACAGGAAAATAACTTGAAGAACATAGATGTGAAGTTTCCGCTTGGCGTGATGACCTGTGTTACCGGTGTGTCCGGTTCGGGAAAAAGCTCACTTGTGAACCAGATCCTCTATAAACGTCTGGCAAGAGACCTGAACCGTGCAAGGACCATTCCGGGCAGACACAAAGGCATCGAGGGACTGGAACAGCTGGACAAGGTGATCAATATCGACCAGTCTCCGATCGGGCGGACTCCGAGATCCAATCCGGCAACCTATACCGGAGTATTTGACCTGATCAGGGATCTGTTCGCGGCAACACCAGATGCAAAAGCAAGAGGCTATAAAAAAGGAAGATTCAGTTTTAACGTCAAAGGAGGACGATGTGAGGCCTGCAGCGGAGATGGAATCATCAAGATCGAGATGCATTTCCTGCCGGATGTCTATGTTCCATGTGAAGTATGTAAGGGAAGACGTTACAACAGAGAGACACTGGAAGTGAAATACAAAGGAAAGAATATCTATGATGTTCTGGACATGACCGTAGAAGAAGCAATGCATTTCTTTGAAAATGTACCAAGTATCCGCAGAAAGATGGAGACCTTGTATGATGTCGGGCTTTCTTATATCCGTCTGGGACAGCCGTCTACGACTCTGTCCGGCGGAGAAGCCCAGCGTATCAAGCTGGCAACAGAGCTGAGTAAGAGAAGTACGGGAAAGACAATCTATATTCTGGACGAGCCGACGACGGGACTGCATTTTGCCGATGTGCATAAGTTGACAGAGATTCTCCACAGATTGACAGAAGATGGGAATACAGTCATTGTGATCGAGCACAATCTGGATGTGATAAAGACCGCAGATTACATCATCGATATCGGTCCGGAAGGCGGTGACAAAGGCGGAACCGTGATTGCAGAGGGAACACCGGAAGAAGTTGCGAAAAGTCCGGTATCCTATACCGGAAAGTATATAAAACCAATGCTGGAACGGTAGAAATATGATATTTTGTTCAATACATCGTCCGGATTCGTCATATTGTAATATTTATGTAAAAAGGTTCATAAAGATTTAAGCAAAATGGGTCTTTTTATTTTAAATGATTTTGATTATAATGGGAACATGCTCAAAAATAGCATGTGATATAATCATATCTCACCAAAGATAGGAATATAGACAGCTTGATGAAGGGAGAATTGGGAATGTCAGTAGATCTTGGAATTGATTTGGGAACCGCCAGCGTACTGGTGTATGTAAAAGGAAAGGGTGTTATTTTAAAAGAGCCTTCTGTTGTAGCGTATGACAGAGATACGAATGCAATCAAGGCGATCGGAGAAGAAGCAAGACTGATGCTTGGAAGAACTCCGGGAAATATTGTGGCAGTCAGACCTTTGAGACAGGGCGTGATATCAGACTATACAGTAACAGAAAAAATGATCAAATATTTCGTGCAGAAAACACTTGAAAGCGTACATTCAAGAAGCCGAGAATCAGTATCTGTGTACCAAGCGGGGTTACAGAAGTGGAACGCAAGGCAGTGGAGGAAGCAACTTATGCAGCAGGAGCAAGAGAGGTACATCTGATCGAAGAACCGGTTGCGGCAGCAATCGGTGCGGGAATCGATATCTCAAAGCCGTGTGGCAATATGATCGTTGACATCGGCGGAGGTACATCCGATATTGCCGTCATCTCACTTGGCGGAACGGTTGTAAATACATCCTTAAAGATTGCCGGAGATGATTTCGACGAGGCGATCGTCCGCTATATGCGAAAAAAACATAATCTTCTGATCGGTGAAAGAACAGCGGAAGATATTAAAATCAAAATCGGTACAACCTATCCAATGATCGAAGATGAGACGCTGGAAGTCAGAGGAAGAAACCTGGTAACAGGACTTCCGAAGACGGTAACGGTAACTTCGACAGAGACAGAAGAAGCACTCCGGGAGACAACGGGACAGATCGTAGAAGCTGTTATCAGCGTGCTGGAGAGAACACCACCGGAGCTTTCCGCAGATATCCTTGACAGAGGGATTATGCTGACCGGAGGCGGATCTATGTTACGTGGTATGGAAGAACTGATCGAGGAAAAGACAGGCATCAACACGATGACGGCGGATGATCCGATGAAGGTTGTTGCCATCGGAACCGGAGAATACGTAGAGTTTATGGGTGACAGAAAAGGAATCTAGATTCAGATAGGAATCCGGGTGAGTGAAATCGAATGGAAGAAATAAAAGGATACGTAGAACATATTGTTTACCGCAATGAAGACAACGGGTACACGGTATTCCATCTGAATAATTCAGATGGAGAAGTGACCTGTGTCGGAAGTTTTCATTATATTGAAGAAGGTGAACTGTTAAGACTGAAAGGAGGCTATACAACGCATAAGATGTATGGCCTTCAGTTCGCTGTGGAGGAATCGGAGATATGTGAGCCGGAAGATCTGGTATCCATCGAACGGTATCTGGGTTCCGGTGCGATCAAAGGAGTCGGAGCTTCTCTGGCGGGAAAGATAGTGAAAAAATTCAAAGAAGATACCTTTCGGATCATCGAAGAGGAGCCGGAACGACTGGCAGAGATCAAAGGAATCAGTGAACGGAAAGCAAGAGAGATCGCTTCACAGGTAGAAGAGAAGAAGGATATGCGGCAGGCAATGATCTATCTGCAGAAATTCGGCATTTCTACAACACTGGCAGCAAAGATCTATCAGCATTACGGACGTAATGTCTACCGCACGATAGAGGAGAATCCGTATCATCTGGCAGACCATGTGCCGGGAGTAGGATTTAAGACTGCCGATGAGATTGCAATGAAGATTGGCATACACACAGATTCTGATTTCCGGATCCGCAGCGGAATCTTTTATACCTTACAACAGAGTGTGAATGAAGGACACGTCTATCTGTATCAGGACGTGTTACTGAAAGAGACGGGAGACCTTCTTGGAGTACAGATACAAGATATGGAAAAGTATCTTATGGATCTTATGATGGAAAAGAAGATCGTCATGAAGCAGTCAGAGCAGGGGGTGAGAGTGTATACTTCCCATTATTATTATATGGAGTTGAATACTGCGAAGATGCTGCATGATCTGAATCTTGATTTTGAAGCAGCTGATGTGACACTTCTTCACAGGATCAATCAGATTGAAAAGAATACAGAACTGTATCTGGACGAGATGCAGAAAGATGCAGTAATGGAAGCAGTCAGACATGGTCTGATGATACTGACCGGAGGACCGGGTACCGGTAAGACAACGACCATCAATGCGATGATTCATTTCTTCGAAAGCGAAGGACTGGACATCTATCTGGCAGCACCGACAGGGAGAGCGGCAAAGCGTATGACGGAAGCAACCGGATGCGAGGCACAGACGATTCACCGGCTGTTGGAAGTGTCCGGCAATCCGGATGATGAGACAGTTGGTGGTTTCCAGCGTAATGCAGAGAATCCGCTGGAAGCAGATGTGATCATCATAGACGAGATGTCAATGGTAGATCTGCCGTTGATGTATGCACTTTTGAATGCAATCGTGCCGGGAACCCGTGTGATCCTGGTGGGAGATGTGAACCAGCTTCCGAGTGTAGGGCCGGGAAGCGTACTGAAAGACATTATTTCATCCGGATGTTTTCCGGTGGTAAAGCTTACGAAGATATTCCGGCAGGCAGGCGAAAGTGATATTATTGTCAATGCCCACAAGATCAATCGGGGTGAACCGGTTGTGCTGGATAACAAAAGCATGGATTTCTTCTTCCTGAAACGTGATGATACGAATATGATCATCAGTAATATCATCACACTGATCCAGAAGAAACTTCCCAAATTCGTATCTGCATCAGAAGCAGACATTCAGGTTCTGACGCCGATGCGAAAGGGACTGCTCGGAGTGGAACGGATCAATAAGATCTTGCAGGAATATCTGAATCCGCCGAAGCCTGGCAAACAGGAAAAAGAATATGGAGATCATCTGTTCCGTGAGGGGGATAAGGTGATGCAGATCAAGAATAATTACCAGCTTGAGTGGGAGATCACCACCCGGTACGGAATGACGATCGATAAAGGGATCGGTGTATTTAACGGGGATATGGGGATCATCAAAAAGATCAATACATATGAAGAGACCGTGATGGTCGAATATGATGAAAAGAAGCAGGTAAAATATCCATACAATCTGCTGGATGAACTGGAACTGGCTTATGCGATCACAATCCATAAAGCGCAGGGAAGCGAATATCCTGCAGTCATTATCCCTTTGTTACAGGGACCAAGACAGCTTTATTATAGAAATCTGCTCTATACGGCTGTCACAAGAGCGAGAAAATGTGTGACGGTGATCGGAAGTGAAAGCGTATTCCAGGAGATGATACAAAACACAAACCAGCAGAACCGCAATACGAGTCTTGCAGAGCGAATCCGTGAATTTAATGAATAAAAGTATCATACAAGATATCAAAGAAAATATAATTGTTCTGTTCTGGCCGGAAACCTGTCCATTCTGTCAGAAAGTCTGTAAAGAGGGCATCTGTACAGAATGCAGGGAAAGGCTGGAATCCTTAAGAATCAGAGAACCAAGGTGTATGCAATGCGGCAAGCAGATCCGTAGTATGGAAAAGGAATACTGTTATGACTGTATGCATACACATCATTATTATGAGCAGGGATTAAGCTTATGGAACCATAAAGCTCCTGTGAATCAATCTATCTATCAGTTCAAATACCACAATCAGAGAAGATACGGGGAACTGTACAGTCAGGAACTCGTGAAAAATTTTCAGAAAGAAATCCGGCGATGGAACCCGGATGTGATCATACCGGTCCCGCTGCACCGGGCGAGACGTAGAAAACGGGGTTATAATCAGGCACAGATTCTTGCGGAAAACCTGGGAAGGATGCTGTGCATTCCGGTGGACAGTAAAAGCCTGGCAAGAAGAAAGAAGACCAGTCCACAGAAGAAACTTGGACATAATGAGAGAAAAAAGAATCTGAAAAATGCATTTGCGGTAACACCGGCATTTCGCCCTGTCCGGAAGGTGCTGCTGGTGGATGACATATATACGACCGGCAATACACTGGATGCGGCGGCAAAAGCATTAAAGGAAAAAGGCGTGGAGAAGGTTTATTTTTTAACTATAAGTATTGGACAAGGGTACTGATATTTGTTATACTTAAAATGATGTTTTTATGGAATTAATATCATGTTGAGGTGGATATATGTTAGATGAGAGAAAAGTAAAATTAATGACAAAGCTTGCTCTCTATGAAGAGACTTATGGAAAAGAAGATTTTAAGATTAGTTCCTATTATAGAAAAGATTATGCAAGCCTGCACGTTATATATGCATTTCTGAGCGTATCAGTCGGTTATGTGTGTCTGGTGGCGCTGCTTTTACTGGCCGGTGTGGAGGATATAATGAGTAATATGTCGAATGGTCTGATCCTGTTCCTTTTTCTGATCATTCTGGCAGGCTATGTGGGTGTGGTGATCGTATATTGCGGAATTGCCAGTCACATTTATAATGAGAAACACAAAAAGGCAAGGAAAAGAGTGAAAAAGTATAATCATAATCTGATTCAACTGCTGAAAATGTATGAAAAGGAGAAAAGATAGATGGACAATATATATGTAATACGTGAAAGAATAGAAGCGGTTTATGGGAAGCATTCCAAGTCGTTTGATAAAGCCGTTCAGTTCATACTGGCAATGATAACATTTACAATGATCAATCAGAATACAGGATTTATGAAATCACTTTCCTCACCGGTGATCTCTCTGGGGCTGGCTGTGGTTGCTACTTTCCTGCCGCCGGCGGTTCTGGTGGTACTTGCAACGATACTGCTGCTTGCACATACACTGGCAGCGTCCATAGGTATATTCGCAGTGTCTGCACTGATCTTTCTGATCATGTATATATTTTATATCAGACTGGCACCGAAGATGGCATTTGTTGTGCTTCTGACACCGATTGCATTTGCACTTAAGATACCGTTTGTGGTACCGGTTGCATGTGCGTTGATCTATACACCGGTAAGTCTTGTACCGATGGGATGTGGAACTGTTGTATATTATATGATGGAATATCTTAAGAAAATAAGTGCGGCATCTAAGACGTCCGGAAGTAAGGCAATGCTTGCCGAGATCAGCACATACGTACAGAAAGTGTTCCAGAATAAAGAAATGTGGCTCTACATAGTTGCATTTATCATTGGATTTTTTATCATTTATACCATCCGCAGACAGGAACTGGATCATGCCTGGAAGATTGGGATTATTGCGGGAGCAATTGCCAATGTGGTCGTAACGGCAATGGGAAGTATTGCACTGGGCGTAAACACCTCCTATGGTCCGCTGATCATAGGAAATATTGTGGCAGCCGTTGCAGGACTTGTGCTGGAATTATTCCTGTTCTCGGTAGATTATGCAAGAAGTGAACGTCTGCAGTTTGAAGACGATGAATATTATTACTATGTAAAAGCAATACCGAAGGTTGCCATGACAACGCCGGAGAAGACTGTGAAGAAGATCAATGAACGTCAGGAGACGGAGATCATCGATGCAGAAGCGGTAAAACGTTTGTCGCAGGATACGGCGGAAGAAGAGACAAAAGCCATCGATCTGGAAGTACATGCGGGACATGGACAGAAAAGAGAAGCAGAACGGAAGCCGTCATATGGTGATGCAGACTACAGAAGTCCGGCACAGATCCGGGCAAGTCAGGCAAGAAAGCATTCGCCGAAGAGAGGACCGGCACCGAAGAAGCATGACATGAAAGATGTAGATAAGATGCTTCTGACACAGAGTCTGGAAAATGAATTTCATGCAGGTAGACGCAGAAAAAGATAGAAAGACAGAAAAAATCATTAAAAACCATGCAGGGAGGTGAGAGGAATGGGACAGACAATTGCAGATTTTATTGACAAATATGGAATTGGACTTTATATTCCGAGAGTGCATATCACAGATATCATAGAAGTTCTGATCCTCACTTTTCTGATCTATCAGATCATCATATGGATAAAGAATACGAAAGCATGGATGCTGCTCAGAGGAATCATTGTACTTGCGGGCTTTATTCTTCTCGCAGCTATATTCAAGATGCATACGATCCTGTTCATCGCGAGAAATTCACTGACGGTCATGGCTACAGCGGCAATTGTAGTATTTCAGCCGGAACTGCGGAGGGCACTGGAAAAGCTTGGAGAAAAGCAATTCCTGACATCGGTTGTTCCTTTTGAACAGAACCGGGAGATACGTTTTAGTGAAGAGACAAGAGAGGATATTATCCGTGCATGCTTTGCCATGGGAAAAGTCAAGACAGGGGCTCTGATCGTCGTAGAACAGGCAATACGGCTTACGGAATATGAAAGTACCGGAATCCAGATGGACTGCCTGGTATCGAGTCAGGTGCTGATCAATATCTTCGAACATAATACACCGCTTCATGATGGTGCGATCATCGTAAGAGGTGACAGGATCGTCTCGGCGACCTGCTATCTTCCCCTCTCAGATAATATGGGGATCAGCAAGGATCTGGGCACCAGACACCGTGCGGCAGTAGGAATGAGCGAAGTCAGTGATGCACTGGTCATTACGGTATCAGAAGAGACAGGAGCTGTGTCAGTCGCACAGGGAGGAGAGCTTACAAGAAGTATCAATGAAGCAGAACTTCGTGTGAAACTGGAAGAGGTACAGCATAAGAGCAGTGAAACCAACAGAATAAAGGCAATGTGGAAAGGATGGCGGAAGCATGCGAAAAAGAATAACTAACAATCTTGCGCTGAAAATACTGGCTTTCCTGATTGCGGCATTCTTATGGCTGGTTGTAGTGAATATCGATGATCCGGTGGATGACAAGACATTTTCCAATATCCCGGTGCAGGTAACGCATGAAGAAGTGATTACAGACAATAATAATACGTATCAGATCGTGGATAACACACAGGAGATTAATGTAACAGTTACAGCACAGCGGTCGGTACTGGATAAGATCAGGGCAGAGGATATTGTTGCGACAGCGAATATGAAAGAACTGACGCTTCGTACACAGGTGCCGATTGAAGTAACGGTCAAAGGATATACAGGAAAATATGAAAAGGCAACGGCAAATCCAAGAAATCTGCAGATCCAGATAGATGAGGAAGCAAAGAATAATTTCCCAATCACACCGACAACAACAGGAACGGTAAGAAACGGATATGAAGTGGGAAGCCTGAAAGCACTTCCGGAAAAAGTAACACTTCGCGGACCGAAGAGAATCATTAACAATATTGCAAAAGTAACAGCAGAAGCAAACGTATCCGGATTATCCGAAGATGAGACGGTAGAAGCAAAACTGGTACTGTATGATGCAAATAATAACGTGATCGACCAGACACTTCTTGCAAACAACCTTGGAAAAGAAGGCGTCAGTGTTGAGGTAGAACTGCTTCAGGTGAAAAGCGTGCCGCTTAAAGTGGATACATCAGAGGTGTCGGCGGCGGAAGGCTATAAACTTGGCAAGATCACGGTAGAACCACAGGAAGTGGAAGTGACCGGTGATAAGAGTACACTTGCAGGAATCTCGGAGATCGATATTCCACCGAGTGCCCTGAAATTAGAAGAACTGACACAGAGAACGGAGCAGACCATTGATATCTCATCTTATCTTCCGAGCGGTGTGTCCCTTGCGGAAGAGAATGCGAATAAGGTGGTAATATCCATCCAGATACAACAGCCGGGAACAAAGAGCTTTGAGATATCGACAGGATCGATCATCCTGGAGAATATAGCGGACGGACTGAGCATCAATTACGGATCTACCGTTGATCTGGAGATACAGGTGAAGGGACCGAATGATGTGCTGAATCTGTTCTCACCTGCGAAGAAAGTCAGCATTGATCTTAAGAATTATACAGAGCCTGGTACATATACCGTTCCGGTGTCTGTCGAACTGCCGGATGGCTGCACGCTTGTGAATGAAGTGAATGTGGAGATCACGCTTGAAAATTCAAAGCAGAGCAGTAAAACACAGGGGGAAAGCCAGAACAGCAGTCAGACAAAGACAGATGAAAACAATCAGAACGGCCAGAGCGAATAACAGACAGAAATGGGGAGAATACATTATGATCAGACAGAAAGTTACAATAACAAATCCGACGGGACTACATCTCAGACCTGCAGGGATGTTCTGTAACATAGCAAGCAGATACAAATGCAAAGTAGAATTCATGTATAACGATGACACTGCAGCAAATGCGAAAAGTGTATTGAGTGTCCTTGGAGCATGCGTGAAATCGGGAGATGAAATCGAGCTTATCTGCGACGGGGAAGATGAAGAAGAGGCCATGAAAGCAATGATGGATGCGGTCGAGAGCGGGCTTGGAGAGTAACTTTCTGTCTGATCAT
>OMGW01000219.1_pt1 | contig 21821 bp, 19 predicted proteins | sample 1646131 | NCBI WGS metagenome assembly OMGW01 (sample SAMN05578588, study PRJEB25193) | human gut metagenome | biome: Human Microbiome; feature: human-associated habitat; material: feces | host: Homo sapiens | place: USA:Birmingham
TGGCGGGACCTCCTTTAAAAGCGGAAATACAGGAACGGGTTGAAGGACCCGTCTACCAGATAGGCGGTGACCACCGCCAGCAGGCCCAGCAGCACTACAGGCTCCACAACGGACATGATCTTTTTGCCGGGGCCATCCTCGGAGAACTGCCGGACGATCTTGCCGGGCAGCGGTGTAGCGCCCACGATGGCTACAAGGAACACGCCGGAGTAGCTGTCAAAATAATAGCGGGCCAGAACGTCGGAGCGGGGCAGCCCACCCAGGCCAAACAGGGAACCGATGGTACGGAAGGCGTCCGACACACTGGCGGCATCAAAGATAACGAAGCTGACTGCGATCAGCAGCAGAACATAGAGATGCTTCAGGAATCGTGTCTGGGCCAGAGCTTCGCCGTACCAGAGCTTTTCCGCCGTCAGGAACACGGCGAAGAACAGCCCCCACAGGATGAAGGTCCATGCTGCACCGTGCCACAAGCCCGTCAGCAGCCAGACAATGAAAATGTTGCGGAACCATTTGGCCTTGGAGACCCGGTTGCCGCCCAGCGGGATGTACACATAGTCCCGGAACCAACTGCCGAGGCTCATGTGCCACCGCCGCCAGAACTCCGTGACGCTGGCGGAGATGTAGGGATAGTTGAAGTTTTCTATAAAATGGAATCCGAAGATGCGGCCCAGACCGATGGCCATATCGCTGTAACCGGAAAAGTCGAAGTAAAGGTGCAGCACGTAGGCTGCGGCGTAAAGCCAGACGAACAGGACGGAGACGTTCGCGGCGCTTTTGTAGGCGGAGATCAGTTCATAGAGGACATTGGCCAGCAGTACCTTTTTGGAAAGGCCGAGGATGAAGCGGCGGGCGCCGTAGGCGGCATCGGCCAGCGTGTGGGTGCGATGCTTCAGCTGGGGGGCGATATCCGCGTACCGGACGATGGGTCCGGCGATGAGCTGGGGGAACATGGCCACATACGCGGCAAGGTCAATGAGGTTCCGCTGGGCAGTCACATCGCCCCGGTATACGTCGATGACGTAGCTCAGAATTTGGAAGGTGTAAAAGCTGATGCCGATGGGCAGGGCCACATGGAGCAGCGGGAGGGACAGCCCGGTGAGGGTGTTGAAGCCGCTGATGAAAAAGTCGGCGTACTTGCAGTAGCCCAAAAGTCCCAGACTGACAACGGCGGAGGCCCACAGGCACAGCTTGGCCCGTTTGGGCCGGTCGCGGAATTTTTCAGCCAGCAGGCCGAATACATAACCCTGTACGATGGCAATGACCATGAATACCACGAAGCGAGGCTCACCCCAGGCATAGAAAAACAGACTGCTGAGCAGCAGCACTGTATTTTTCAGCCAGCCGGGGACCAGAAAATACAGGATCAGGACGCAGGGTAAAAAGGTATAGAGAAACGGAATACTGGAAAACAGCATAGGGCAACTCCAAAATTGAATTTCACAGCGTCCGCACGATTCGGTGCGGACGCTGTGAGAAAAGCGGAAACGTTACAGGATCGCCTCGTCATAAGCGATGGTGCTGTCGGAATAGGTGGCGGTGAACTTGTCGCGGAAGGTGTTCACCAACTCCTCGTCGCCGTACAGAGACACCACATACTGATCGTAGGTGAAGATCACCAGCTTGTCAGGGAAGCCGCACATCCACTGCTTAGACTGGATGGCATCCCGCAGGTCGCTGGCAACGGTCTCCACATCGTCCTTGCTGGTGACGTGGAAAGCGCCGCAGGTGAAGGTGTTGGCGTTCATCATGTGGCTGAGGGAGGCGGCACCGTCGATCTTACCGGCATCCTCCACGGGCAGGGTCAGCATGTAGTTCAGATTGTCGGCGTCGGCAATGCTCACGGCGCCGGGGGCGTCCTCCACGGGATTTTCATAGTCGCCGCCGGCAGCGGGGAACTTCTCATCGTCGGAGTGGGCGTCCCACACGGCGGTCAGCAGAGCGGTGGCATCAGCGGGCACGCTGGAATCGCCGTTTCCGGCGATGTTGTCCTTCTTGCCGCAGGCGGTGAGGGTCAGGGCCAGCGCGAGAGCCAGCGCCAAGGAAGTGATTTTTTTCATGTGTGTTCTCCTTGCAGAAAGTTTTTTGAATGGCCGCCGAGGCGGCACCGTATACCATAGACGCAGGGGAACGAAAAAAGTTCCCGAAAATTTGAAGAAATTTTTTCCGGGGAAAAATTGCGCCTGTTTGGTAGTATACCATAGAATTCCGGTTTTGAAACGGGTTTTCGGCGGTTTTCAGGCCCGGAAAGCGGTTTTGACAGGGAAGCGTCGGCCGCGGGAGCGTTAAAAAGGGCGGGATGGCAAAGAATTTGCACGGTTTCTCAGAATTTCGCGCTTTTTTTCTCCAAAGCAGTTGACGGATGAAAGTACCTATGTTAAAATTCAGACAATGTGCGATTTATTATGTTGGAAGAATTTCAGATAGGAAAGGAAGAGACACCAATATGTACCGAATCGTGAGAAAAGAGGCACTGAGGCCCACCGTAACTCTCTATGAGATCGAAGCGCCCCTCATTGCCAAAAAGGCTCAGCCCGGTCAGTTCATCATCCTGCGGACGGATGAAAACGGCGAGCGTATCCCCATCACCATCAACGCCTATGATCCCGAAAAGGGCACCGTCACCATCATTGTTCAGACGGTTGGCGCCACCACTGTGAAGCTCAGCCACATGAAGGAAGGCGATTGCCTGGCAGACTTCGTGGGACCCCTGGGCAAGCCCACCGAGACCGAGGGCAAGAAGAAGGTCGCCGTTGTGGGCGGCGGCGTGGGCTGCGCCATTGCGTATCCCGTGCTGAAGAAGTTCCATGACGATGGCGCTGAGGTCCATGCCATCGTGGGCTTCCGCTCCGAGGATCTGGTGATCCTGGAGGAGGACTTCAAGAAGTCCAGCGACAAGCTGATCGTCTGCACCGATGACGGTTCCTATGGCCGCAAAGGTCTGGTCACCGAGGCTCTGAAGGAGCTGATCGACGCCGGCAACCAGTATGATGAAGTGTTCGCCATCGGCCCCATGGTGATGATGAAGTTCGTCTCCAAGACCACGGAGCCTTACGGCATCCCCACCACCGTTTCCATGAGCCCCATCATGATCGACGGCACCGGCATGTGCGGCGGCTGCCGCCTGTCCGTGGGCGGCGAGATGAAGTTCGCCTGCGTGGACGGTCCCGACTTTGACGGTCACAAGGTGGACTGGGATCTGGCAGTCAAGCGGAACCAGATGTATAAGGACTTCGAGGCCCACAAGTACGAGGAGACCTGCAACCTGTTCAAGAAGGAGGCCGAATAACCATGGCCAATATGTCTTTGAAGAAGAATCCCATGCCCTCTCAGGACCCCAACGTCCGGAACAAGAACTTTGACGAGGTCGCTCTGGGCTACACCGAGGAGCAGGCTCTGGACGAGGCCCAGCGCTGCCTGCACTGCAAGAACAAGCCCTGCATGCAGGGCTGCCCCGTGATGGTACATATCCCTGATTTCATTGCCGAGGTCGCCAAGGGCGATTTCGAGGCCGCTTATCAGATCATCGCCGCTACCTCCGCTCTGCCCGCTGTCTGCGGCCGTGTCTGCCCCCAGGAGAGCCAGTGCGAGAAGTACTGCGTCCGCGGCATCAAGGGCGAGCCTGTGGGCATCGGCCGTCTGGAGCGCTTCGTGGCCGACTGGCACCGTGAGCATGCTTCCGGCGCTGCGGAGAAGCCCGCTTCCAACGGCCACCATGTGGCTGTGGTGGGTTCCGGTCCCTCCGGCCTGACCTGTGCCGGCGACCTGGCCCGGAAGGGTTACGACGTCACCGTGTTTGAGGCTCTGCATCTGGCCGGCGGCGTTCTGGTGTACGGCATCCCCGAGTTCCGTCTGCCCAAGACCATCGTTCAGAAAGAAGTGGACGGCCTGAAGGAGCTGGGCGTTACCATCGCCACCGATACCGTCATCGGCCGTACCATCACCGTGGACGAGCTGATGGAGGAGCAGGGCTTTGAGGCCGTGTTCATCGGCTCCGGCGCTGGTCTGCCTATGTTCATGAACATCCCCGGTGTCAACTACAAGGGCGTTCTCTCCGCCAACGAGTTCCTGACCCGTATCAACCTGATGAAGGCCTATAAGCCCGATTCCGACACTCCCATCCAGCACCCCAAGAAGGTGGCTGTTGTGGGCGGCGGCAACGTGGCTATGGACGCCGCCCGCTGCGCAAAGCGTCTGGGCGCCGAGGTCTATGTGGTTTATCGCCGCGGCATGGAGGAGCTCCCCGCCCGTAAGGAAGAGGTGGAGCACGCCGAGGAAGAGGGTATCATCTTCAAGACCCTCAACAACCCCGTGGAGATCCTGGCTGACGAGAACGACAACGTCAATAAGATCCGCTGCATCAAGATGGAACTGGGCGAGCCTGACGCTTCCGGCCGCCGCCGTCCCATCGAGGTTCCCGGCAGCGAGTTCGAGCTGGACGTGGACTGCGTTATCATGGCTCTGGGTACCAGCCCCAACCCCCTGATCAAGTCCACCACCAAGGGTCTGGAGATCAACAAGAAGGGCGGCATCGTGGTCAACGAGGACGGCCTGACCTCCCGCGAGCACGTTTACGCCGGCGGTGACGCCGTGACCGGCGCTGCTACCGTCATTCTGGCCATGGGCGCAGGCAAGACTGCTGCCAAGGCCATCGACGAGGCTCTCAGCAAGTAAGGAATCCTATTATAAAAAAATCCTGCCGCATTAGCCGGGTGGTCGTAAAACAGTAAAATGAAAAAATGGTGAAACCCTTGAGTTTTCAAAGGGTGCGGCGTGACTTCGGTCACGCCGTTTCCTCTTTCATCAGCTCATTCAGCGGGATGAAGCCCAGCCCATCGTACTGGATGTGAATGTGCTGCACACGCTTCCCGCTGGATTTGTCCGGTGCGTCCACATAGATGGCGGACACCAGTTCCCGCAGAGCGTAGCCGTCCAGCTCGTCGATTCCCACATACTTGTGCGCCGTCTGAATGAACTTCTCAACGTTTTCGTTCTGTCGTTCCTGTACTTCAATTTCCTGCCGCAAGGTGACGCACTCGTTCTCCAACTGCTTCTGCTCCGTTTCATAGGTCAGGCTCAGCATATCGAAGCGGTCATCACTCAGCCGCCCGCTGGCGTTGTCCTCGTAAATCCTGATGAACAGCCGTTTCAGTTCAGCAATGCGGTTTTCGTTCCGTTCCAGCCGTTTCCTGCGGATGCGGATCTGCTCACTGCTTTCCAGCCGGAGTTGTTCCTCCATCACTGTACGGAAATGTGCCTCATGCCGCAGAATGTAGCCCGTCACAGCCTGGATGTGTTTCAGGACTATGTGGCTGAGTACGGTTTCCCGGATGTAATGAGTACCGCACTTGTCCTTGTGCTTCCAATGGAGAGAACAGTCAAAGAACGCGCCCTCGGGTAGCCGCTCATAAAACAGGTTTTGCGAAACAAGAATTATGGCAGTTGCCATGCAAGGGTTGCTGACAAAAAGGGTATGCACTTTGATGTGCATACCCTTTTTTCGTTTGTGGGAGCATTGTAAGTTTCTTCTCGCGTGTAGACTAATTAAGAGCAAAATCGAAAGAAATAGGGGTTGCGTATTACCTATACTCTGATTCTTGCTTAGAACGCAGAAAAGCTGCCGTTTTCGACCTTTATAGCGACATAAACTTAAGGCATAGCCGCGCAATCTTCTACGACATACATCTCACAGCGTCCATCAGCACAACAGAAGAAATGCTTATGGTCGCTGCACCATCCGATGCGACTGTGATTTGCTTCGATAACAGTCTTACCATCATAAGTGATAAGACCTTCTTTGTAGCTGTCCTTTTCACCAACTCTGACAGTGAGATATGGATCCTTGCGCCCATGGATTTCATGGTAGATAGCAGGAATGATGATGTTGCCATCGTAGTCTTTCATGCCTTGTTTTCCGTTTTCTACGAAGCAAATTCTCTGCTGTTCATGGTAGAAGCCATTCCAAGGGACATCATAGATGCAGGGGAGGATCTCGTTGCCCTCCTTATCAATCAAGCCATGTCTGGCGCCATCCTTATCGCGTATAACCACTTCATACGGATCATGCCAGGTATAGATCGAGGAATATATGGATTTGAAACGCTCTTTGCCGGATGGGTCAATGATCTTTTCAATCGTCCGGCCGAGTTCTTCATCGAAGACCTCAACTTCCATATCGCCGTTGTCGCGGAAGGTGACATCAAGGAATTGGGGCTCAAACAGGACTTTCTTTTGTGCCAGATCATAGATGCCCATGGGGAGATCATCGCCCGTTGCATCCGGATCTTCAGCGTAAAACAGGATTCTGTCCTTCCAGGTTTCATAAGAGAACCCTTCAAAGGTTAGTTCTGCGAGCCAGTTACCCTTGCAATCAACGACACCCCAGTGACCGTCTTTCCAGCCACCATAATGGGCCATGAACATATCGGAGCGATCGAAGAAGTGCTTGATTTCATCGAAGATGAAGGGGATGACCTCGTTACCGTCCTTGTTGATGGCACCCCAGAGTTCTTCTTCTGTCCAATAACGGCCCTGATTGTATTCATTATCCCATTTGGGGTCAATTGTCCACTTGCCCTTTGCAACGATGGCGATACCATTTTCAAAGTCGTTAGCATAGATATACTGGGGCGGAATAACCTCCTCGCCGGATTCATTTACAAAACCCCAAGTACCCGCAATTTGATCATAATCCGAATGATAAGCCAAATCCATGAAGCGCAGCTTGAGCGTAGATACGCGGCACATTCCTTCGGAATAATCGCCGACTTCTTGATAATTATCCTGTCGAATTCTGCCACCAATCTCAAGCTCACAGCCATTTGGATCAACACAAAGCCACTTATCTCCGAGCTGCACTTTTGCTTTGCCGTCTCTGAAATCGTCAGCCTGATCATACTTCATCGGAACAACGAACTTCATGTCCTTATCAACAAAGCCATATCCATGTCCACTAATGGCAACGCGAGCAAGGTTTTCTTGGAAGTTGTCGATGATATCAAAGGTAAGGCTGGTCAGTCGTTTTCCCTCAATAGAAGCAAACACGGACTTGCCGTACCAGTTGAATGCCTGACCGCTGATCAAGACCTTCAATAGACCGGTTTCTCCGTCTTCGTACAGAGAGTTTACATTCCACTTCCAGATTTTCCGGATCTGGTGCTTTTCATCGGCATACACGATCTCATCTGTCAACTCCGGCTCGGAGTACGGCACACTCTCCATGTAGCATCGAGTTCCCGCGATTAGAAACTCATTTTTGAACACAATTGCCGGGCCACATTCGGGATAGCCTTTATATCTGCTTTCGTGCCGAGGAATTACAGAGACGGATGCCCAGATGTTATCTGTAAACACATGACCGCGATAGGAAAGGACCTCCTCGTGCTCAGACTCTGCCGGAATAGGAAGTACATACTTTTTGCACTCGCCGTTGTCGAAAAAGAGCTTTACGGCGAATCGTTCTGTGGGAACGGGGGCAAGCGGGACGGCGTTTATGAGTTTAGGAATATATGCGAACAGATCATCTGGCTCTCGTTGCTCGGTTTTAATAAACTCTGCCACTTTCCGTTCTCCACCATCAAAGGGGTGGCGGATCATGCTGTGCATACGATCAGTAGCATTGAATGAACTCCAACTAAAGAAGCCCAGACCCTCAATATACGGAACAGAACTGTAAACTACATCGTTATAACGGACATAGCCCAACTTCATATCACCGTATTCCCGATGCATCGTCCGCAGCGTCCCATAGAAGGCGCTGTTCATAAATGCACCGGAGTATTTGGGATCTCCTTCAATGGACGGATTATCATCTGTGATAATGCAGTCATAGATGTCCGTATCTTCACGGTTGAAGGCGTACATGAACTGCCAGGTTTGATCCATCATCTCTTTGCGAGGATAGTATTCAAACAGATACGAGCCGTTGACTTCTTTAAGATGCCAAAACTCCGGGCTGTGAGTATCACTTCCGCAGTAGTTTCTTACACGATATTTGATCTCAGCTCCGTCCATGTAGCGATCGACATTGAGGTAGAGGATAAGGATGATGCTGTTTTCGGCGAAGGGTTCTTTGGCACGCTTGCTGCAGAAATCACCGTCCAGCTGAGAAGTTTTCTTTTGACCGTAGGCATACATGAAAATCGTGTAAATATAGCCTTTTCTATTGCACCGGTAACCGATGCAATCATCAAAGATCTGCGACTCCAGTACGCTATAGCCCTGCTCGGGCAGCCACTGTTTGGCATATTCATCTGCTTTGCGCCAAATATAAATCCCATCAGCCGTATCTACAGTCTTATCCCACTTTTGACCTGCAAATGAGCTTCTCATTTCGTTGACATGCCGATCATGTGTGGTCAGTGGTACTACTGTAGTAGGAAGGTCATCGGGAGAATCGGGTCCCAATTCTTCGCCATAAAAGGTTGCATTGAACTTGCTTGTGTCTCGAGACAGCCAGATGCTTCTGAACTTCTCGTAGAGGTCTACCATACAGGCAACAACAGCAACAGGATAAGCAGAGCCATATTGATACAAGAGTAGGCCGTACTGGCAGGGATGCATTCCGGCTTGATTGTCCAAATCAGAAAGGGTTAGGCCATTTGCCAGAACAGATTCCAGCTCTATGACCCTGTAAGTATAAGCACAGGTTTCATCAATGTTCTTGCGGACGGATTCCATGTTTGACAGAATCTCAGACGCGCCGGAAAAGGACTTGTTTGCGTACTGGGAAGCATAGTCGCAGTCCGCTGCCATCAAAGGACGCAGTGCATCGATTTCACCATCAGCGAATGCTTTGCCCAGTATGTCCATCATAGTATACTGATCCATACCTACACCTCCTAAAATCCGTAGATATCCATTGTGTCGTTGGGACCAAGCACCAAATTGGACCACTCTCGGATATCTTTGATCTGTGTTCTGTATTTGTCCCGCTCTTTCCAGAAAGATGCGCCTCGGCTATTGAGCTTCCACATCATGTAATTGCCTTTTCCTTGCCGATCGATTAGCTCATCAAACAATTCATCAAAACTATCCGCAGCAAGGATTCGCCATGCCTCATCAAGGAGATCATTCCACTCTTTATGGCTGAAATGATACTCGCCGTACTCATCGAACCAGCTCCCAATGGCAAGCGAAATACTCCAATCAAGTATAAGAAAATCCTCAACATAAACATGAATGCAAGAATTATCTTTGCCGCTGGAAGACAGCGTCATATATGGAGTCTCGGTATGTTCTGCTCCCTTTCGGCCGAAAAACAGCATATGGCTTTCTGCCTCAAAGCCGGTAACCTCATCATTATGAAGGTCATCCCAATTGAAGAGTGCGTCTTTTAACTCAGAAAAGCTGATTTTAACCCACTCGTTGCTTGCGTCAACGCACGCAACCTCGCAGTAATCAATGTCCGGGCTGATCTGCAGTCCTAATCCATTTCCCAAACGGAGTGTCACATTGGAAACAAGCTCCCTCTGATACGGAGGCTCGTCAAAAGCACAGAAAAACATGGGATCCTTGTCTGTTATGCGTGTATTGACTTCAACCGATACAATCTCCTGACCGACACAAGGAGAGAAGAGGACATCAGCTTCAGTATTTGGCTGATTTGTTCCAGCCTTGATCCACCACGGGATACAGTTCATGCTCATCCGGAATTCCGGATCCTGCGGAGTATCGACTTCAAAGATATCTCCATCCTCGAACTCAATCAGAAAGGGTTCGTCAATTTGAGCATATCGGCTAAACTGCATGGTGGGATCAATCGTTGGATAATTGGATTTGCGCTGGCGCTCCTCTTCTGGCAGGTGCTCGACCTGTCGATAAGCTGCTTCTTCAACCCAGTCACGGGTATGGAAATAGCTCAAGCCAATCAAACGCATGCGCTTAATTTTACGGCCGCACAGAGAAAAACTGTCGATCCGTTCACGGATTTCTTTTGGTGACACCATGGTAGGAGCAGACCACTCTCTTGCAGAAAAGGTATAATCCTTAAAGGTGTCTCTGCCTTTGCTGTAAATTGTGTTTGGGATCATACGAGCACCTCCTCATGATAGAATTATATCGCCGTTATTGTACCATAAAACGGACTGCAGATTATATATTACCCCTCTGAGGACATTCGCCTTCAGAGGGGTAATGATTAGAACATTTTTATCTGCTCAGGATCATCTTTGCTTTTGGACTTACCAGATGATTTCTTTGTGGCGACTGTCTTCTTGGGTGCTTCGGCTTTCTTTTTTGCCTCAAGTTCTTTCTTCTTTGCAAAGAAATACTTATTTACTTGGCTTCGGGCGGCCTTTGTAGGAATTAGGAGAAAGACACAACTGTCTCGCCGTCTTCCAGCGCCCGGAAGCTGGCAACAAAGGTGCCGTCATTGTCCTCCAGCGTGACCAGCTCCAACAGGGTGGTGTCGTCGATGGTAAAGTTCCAAATGAATCCTTCCTTTTCGGCGGGAAGGCGGACGGTCAGAATGCCTGCTTCCTGATCAATTTCATACCAGGTGTCGGATGTTTGTTCTTCCAAGGAGCTTCTGTCAGCTTTTCCTTCACTGGTGTTCTGTCGGCCGCACCCGGCCAGCAGCCCTGTCACGCAGGCGAGAGACAGGATCAGGGCAAGTATCTTTTTTGCGTTGTATTTTTCTTTCTGAATCATATCATGTTACCTCGATTCTATATGTCGATCCATCAGGGAATCCAATAGCGGATGATCTGCACCACCTGCTCCTGCCGGACAGTGATGACCGTGTTGTAGCAGTTGAAGGGCATTTCACTGGACGTAATAGCCGATGGGACGTCCTCGTACTCATAAACCAGGCCATCAGGCTCCTGTTCCAGGTCGGCGTGATCTTCAAAGGTGCAGTCGGTAGATAGGGGCAGAGTGATCGTTCCCAGATCATAGTAGATCGGATGGTCATCCATTGCGTAGGTGCGGTACAGACCGTCATCCTCAATCAACTCTACGCCGCCGCTTTCGATGCCGCCGTTGATGATGACGGTGCCGTTATCCCGCCGGATGCTCTCAACGGTCACCGGCTTCCGACAGACCTGGATCTGGTCGCCTTCTTTCAAACCCTGAATATCTTCCAGTTCATAGCGGTCATAGTCATAGATCTCCGCGGTCAGGGAATACCCATCCCCGGTTTTGACAAGGTCCGCTGCCGTGAAGTCCGCAGAGTATCCGCCGTCGGCAAAGGCGTCCTCCACACTTTCCATCGGATACAGCGGCATGACGTACCCCAGCTTCTCCACAATGGTTTGGGCGGTGTCCAGCAGCACCTGGGCATCGCTGCCGCCGGCAACACACCACTGCACCTCGGCCTCCGGAGCATACCAGCCCACCCAGGCCGCATCCTCGGACTTGCGCAGCTGCACGGAGACATCTTCGCCGCTCCAGTCCAGGCTCTCCGTCCAGTCAGCATAAATACCGGAGATGTCCTGGGGCTGCTCTGCCTTTAAGGCACGACAGTAGTACGACTGTCCGCCCTGTTCAAAATTGACTTCGGCCATTTGCTTGTCGCTTGCCCCTGTGTCGATCAGGTAGTACGAGGTGCCAGAGGCACTTTCCGGCAGGGGGATGGAGTACCCCAGCCGCTGAAACTCAGTTGCGCTGGATTCGTGCATGGGGTTTGCGATCATGCCCAGTTGGTCGGTGCCTCGGTGGGATAGGGTGATGGCAGTTACAGCTACTGCAAGACAGGCGGCAATCGCCCCGGCTCTGTACAGCCAGGACCGTCTCTTTTTCATAGGCTGCTGCGCTTCCTCCAGCAGATCATCGTCCACGGCGTTCATCCATTTTTGAAAACGAGTTTGATTCATAGGCTGATCCTTTCTTGTTCCAGTTCCGTGCGCAGCCGTTCCCGCGTGCGGAACAAGGATGTCTTAACCTTTGCTTCGCTGACACAGCATTCTTCCGCGATCTCCCGGATGCTCTCTCCATACCAGTAGCGGCGCAAAAAGAACACGCGGGCCTCAGCGCTCTGACGGCGCAGGAAGCCGTTCAGCACCCGGCGCAGCTCTGATGCATCCAGTTCTGTGTCCGGATCGCCCTGCCCGGTAGCGATCCAAGGTTCCAATTCCTCAAAAGCGTCGGTGAGGGCTGTACTGCGTTGGGCAGCAGTATTGTAGTTATAACGGTCCAATGCCAGATTCCGGGTGATGCGGGCCAGATAGGCCCGCAGAGAGCGGGGGCGTTCCGGCGGGATGGCATTCCAGACACGAAGGTAGGTGTCACTGACACACTCTTCCGTGTCCCTGGGGTCAGTCAGGAGCCGCTGGGCCACACTGCGGCACAGCGCACCATATTTCTTCTGGGTCTGGGTAATGGCTTCCTCACACCGCTGAAAGAACAACTGAATGATCTGCTGGTCTCCCATGGTGGCTGAAAGTTGAGCTTTCTTTGTTTCGATTTGTTCCATAGTGTTTCCCCCGGTACTTGAAGCGGCTTCATCCTATTAGACGGCACCATATCCGTTTTCGTTTCAGACAGAAGTCAAGTGGAACATTTTTGGGCTATTCCAAGTTTAATGTAAGATTATAGATGATCAGAATAAATTTCCTGTAAGGCGGGCACCTTACAGGAAATTTCCGCTTTATCGTTTTTCCGCTTGTTATGTTTCGGTTCTTACAAAGAGATCCTTGAGAATTTGCTCTGGCACCATGGTCATCGTTTGCCCTTTTCATCGGCATAAGCTTCATCCACGTTCATTTTATTCTTCAGGGCTGTATTCCAATATGTCACCCGGCTGACATTGCAGCACGTCACATATCGCAGCCAATGTAGAAAACCGGATGGCGCTGATATGCCCGTTCTTCATCTTGGAAAGGTTCACATTTGCAACGCCGACTTTCTCCGACAACTCATTCAGGCTCATTTTCCGGTCCGCCATTACGCGGTCCAGCCTTAAAACAATATGTCCCATTGTCCGCCCCCTTACAGCGTTTCATCCGATTCTTTTTGGAGCTGAATCCCGTACTTGAATACAGTCACCAAACACATTGTTACGGCGAAAGCAATTAAGACGCCCCACTGAATGCTGATCCCGGTGTCTCTTCCGGCAGACAGGAAAGCGGTAGACAGCGTTTCACCAATGGTGGCAAACAGCGCAACGGGAAGAAGAGAAAAACCGAATGCTCTCATCTTTGTCACAAGTTCTTCGCAGAACGGAGATTCACACTTTGCAAGCACCGCAAACAGTCTTTTCAGCATAAACAGAGCTGCGGCAGCAGAAGCAGCAAACAAATTCGCGAAGATAAGGACTGACACCAAATTCGCCGAACGGTACTCAGCAGGCGATGACGTGGCTTCGATCACCTTTGTGTTTTCTTCGGAATGAATTTTGGCGGAAGAAAATGACTGGTTGAAAAATGAGAGTTCCATATTGAAATCCTGATCTTCAGGAGGAATAATCTTATCATTTCCCCCGCTCAGCATTGCCTCGGGGCTTGCGTCCCCCGCATAAGAAAAACCATCTGCAAGAATATCCCACAGGGAATCGAAATTTTTTTCGTTGATCCTGAATTCGGCATGATTGGTAACGCGAACTGTTAGCGCATCCTTTGGAAGCGTAGACACATAAATTGTAGCTACGCAGCTCGCCGCAGCCGTTAAGATTGCTATGACCATTAAGACGGTCATTGTGATCTTGCCCACTTTGCCGAACTTGTGGAAGTTTGAAAGAGTTTTAGAATTCATAAGAACGCCTCCTACGCAAAACATAAATTATTTAACGTTTATCGTTATGTTTGCAGTATATACCGATACATATGCTTTGTCAAGAGATTTTTAATGTTTATCGTTAATTATTTTATGTTATCTTGAGACAAAAGCGGGTCATATTAGCTATCGATATACTTTATTCCGCATAGCCACAAGCTGCCTGTCCTCGTTCTGATCTTTGCTTGATACACGGATATAGCCGTAAGCAGGTCCTGCGATATTACCTCACCTCCCGGCGCTTCTGCCAGACTAAATCATAGCCCAGCACATCGGCCAGCTCCACGGCCTCAGTGTACCGCAGGGAGCCGCGCCGCAGCTTGCCGGACAGGTTGGGGACGCTGCTGCTCCAGCCGTGTTCGTCGGCCAGCAGCTCCACCACCTCCGTCATGGTCATGCCCTCCCGGGTAATGTAGGATTTCACTTCGTTGCGGCAGTTTTTTGCTTTGTTTCTGCTCATATTTGTAATCCCTTCTCCTTTTTGGATTCGCTCTGTGGTAGAATGGATGTGCTGGATGGCAACAGCCATTTGCCGCAGAGCGTTGTTTTGTTGTGGACGGCCATCCGCTGGAATTGCCGCCCGTGTATCCCTGTTCACAAGGGACACCTATCGTTTTTGCTGTTCTGCTTGCCTTTTTGTAGTTCGGTGAAAACGCACACGGAACGGCGTGCTGTGTTCGCTGCCCGGTGCATCGCTGATTGATATGGGCAACGGCACAAAAACAGCGGGTTCTTCGCTGTTTTCACATGGTTTGAAAATAGCTGTGGTTTTTTGCCGCTTTTCCCGAACTCGTTCCTGCCCGGAGGATCGCTCCCGGCGTTCCCGTCCCCGTTGGTATGCTCGCGCTTTTGCGGTCATGGCAAATACTTCGCCGGGGGACATATCCCATTCGGACAGTCATTCGATTTTCAAGGTTCAGGTGTTGTTACAGGTACAGTTTAACGAAAAAATACGCTCTTTCCCGTATATCCAAGAGGTTGGAAAAGAGCGCAAAACAGGCTGGATTTCCACGCTTAGAGACAGAAAGAAGGAGGGACATGCCATGCAGGTGAAACTCACCATACAGGAGCGATTGAAGGATTTGCGAGTGGAACGGGGCCTGACGCTGGAACAGCTTGCGGAGCAGACCGGGCTTTCCAAGTCCGCCCTCGGCAAATATGAGGCAGACGATTTCAAGGACATCAGCCCATTCAGCATTGTCACGCTGGCGAAGTTCTACGGCGTGTCCACGGACTATCTGCTGGGTATGACAGAAACGAAAAATCACCCAGACACAGAGCTGGACGCTCTGCATCTGAGTGATGATGCCATAGAAGTATTAAAGGCGGGACAGTTCAATCACCGGCTGCTGTCTGAAATGCTTTGCCACAAAGATTTTCAGCGTATGATGCTGGACGCAGAAATCTATGTGGACAGGATCGCTGATATGCGGATCAACGATATGAACGCCATGCTGGAAGCAGTACGGAAGATGGCCCTGATGAAGCAGGACGGACAGGACGATCTTGCCACCCGGACATTGGAGCTGGCCCAGGTGCGGGAGGATGACTATTTCGGTCATGTGCTTGCCGACGATCTGAAGGCGATCCTCCGTGACATTCGGGAGGAACACAGCAACGATACCACAACGGCAGACACACCCTCTATTGCAGAGGAAGTTCAGAGCCAGTTGCAGGATGCCATGAACTTTGAGTGCAGTGACGCTGAGAAACAGGCAAGGATATTCCTTACGACATTCGGCATTGACTACGACGCCATTACCAAGGAGCAATTCATCAATCTCATCGAAGTGTTAAAGTTGTCCAAACACATGAAAAGCCCAACTAACCAGCGTGGCAAGGCACTGCCATACCAGCCGCATGGAAAAGGGAAACGGAAACGCAAATAAACAGAAAAACACGCCATACTCAGCCTTTGAAGCTGAATATGGCGTGTTTTTTCGTTGACCAATCCCGTCTGACAGATGCTCATTTCGTGTTATTTGGCTAACACTGTTTTACGAACACCTGCCCTTGCGGCAGGATTTTTTTATAAGGAGTGTTGAGCTTGAATGGAGAACTTTGCATGGAAACCTGAAGCGGTCAGCCTGCGGGTTCCAGTGTCGGCGCGTCCGGTTGGGAGCCGCCGTAGGCGGTGAAGGAGAAGGGGTAATGCTGCGGCCAACAATGCAAGCACGTATGCTTCATAAAATCCATCCCACATCTGCTTTTGAGAACAGCATATGGGGCGGATTTTATGTCAACTATAATTCGGTTACAATGGACAACGTTTTTCAATCTGCGGAAAGCAACGAGTCCAGCTGCGTCTGTGCTGCCTCTACGTCAAAGAGAAACTGATAGGACACGGCGGAATCCACACCGCCGGCATAGTCCGGGGCCACATAGAGCAGCTGATAAAAGGTGTCTTTCCAGACTTGCTGGTGGGCGCCGGCCCAGAGGACGCCCCGGAGACTGCCGCTGGAAGCGCTCCGGTCAGTCTGCGGAAGAGTGAGGTCCGCAATGGGATAGATAGCCATAATGTCCATCCGGGCGGACTGTTCCTCGGCAGAGGCGATGTAAGCTTCCACCAGTGCCTGATCCTCCTGAAGCGGGAGCTGCCCCTTCAGCCACTTAGCAGCATTCCGACATTCGGATTCCCAAGCACCGGCCCAACTGTCGGCCACGGCGTTCATCTCTGCCGTGGAGGAACCGACATCCACACCTTCAAAGAAGCGGTCGATGGGATTGGCCTCATCGTCCCCGGATTCTGGGGCTGTGTCGTCCAGCGCGGCGTTTTCCTCAGTCAGATCCTTGTTTTCTTTGGTAAGATTGTCCCGTTCAGCCTCCAAAGCCAATATCTGCTGGCGGAGGGCTTCGTTTTCCTGTCGGAGCGCGGCATCGGAGTTGCCGCAGGCGGTGAGGGAGAGAACAAAGAGCAGGGACAGTGCGGCAATCAACTTTTTCATGGCGCCTCCTTATTCATTGGGCAAGTCCACCACCGTGACCGTGTGGCCGGTGTGGGGGAGGAACACGTTCAGAAGGTCGGCGGTGGCCATTCGCAGGCTGCCGGTGTTCAGGCAGGGATGGCAGCCGAACTGCGCCGCCTCGTAGGTCTCCCGGTCCATCAGCAGCCGGACCCGATGCTCCGTGTCATAGGCCAGTCCTAAAACGCTGGCGGAGCCGGGGGTGCAGTGGATCAGTTCTTCCATTAGCTCCGGCGGGGCGAAGGAGAGCCGGGAGGAGCCGATCTGGGCGCTGAGGTCCTTGGTGTGAAAGGGCTTGTCCTCCGGCATGGTCAGCAGGTAGAAATCGGTCTTTTGGCGGTTGCAGAGGAAAAGGTTTTTGCAGATGCGGATGCCCAGCGCGTCAGAAATGGCGGCGCAGGCCTCCATGGTCTCGGCAGGCTCGTGCTCCACCCGGCTGTACGGGATGTGGAGCTGGTTCAACAGGGCGAAGCTCTCCAGAACCTTTTCAGGGCCTTGGGTGGGGGAGGTGGTGTAAATTTCAGAAACGGTCATCATCAGCCCTCCGTTTCGCTCAGCAGTTTTTCACCGGCCCGGTAGATGTCGCCCGCGCCTACGGTAAGGATCAGGTCGCCGGGGCGGGCCAGCTCCCGCAGCTGGGCAGTTACCTTATCTAAAGTAGAGCAGTAGACGCTGCCGGGGATGTTCCGGGCCAGATCAGCGGAGGAAATACCCATGGTGTTCTGCTCGCGGGCGGCGTAGATCTCTGCCAGAATCGCCACATCCGCCAGTTTCAGTTCCTCCACGAACCGGTCAAACAGCTTGGCTGTGCGGGAATAGGTGTGGGGCTGGAAGGCCACCACCAGCCGCTGATAGCCAAGCTGGCGGGCCATGGTCAAAAGGGCATGAAGTTCGTCAGGGTGGTGGGCGTAGTCATCGTAGACCTTGGCGCCGTAATACTCCCCCTTGTACTCAAAGCGGCGGCCCGCGCCGGTAAAGCCGGCCAGACCGGTTTCCACGGCGCTGCCGGGCAGACCCAACACATAGGCGGCGGAGGCGGCGGCCAGAGCGTTGCAGATGTTGTGCTCGCCACCCACCTTCAATTCCACATGGGCGTAGACCTCGCCGTGGATCACGATGTCGAAGCTGGGGAGACCGTCGGCCCAGGTGATGTGCTCTGCGCGGCAGTCGGCCTTGGGATCGTGGAGGCTGAACCAGAACAGAGGGCGGTCCAGATCATTCAGAGCGGTTCTGGCGCTGGCGTTATCATAGTTGGCAACCACATGACCGGTCTCCTGCGGTACTAGCTCCGCAAAGGAGCGGAAGGAGTGCTGGATGTCCCCCAGATCCTTGAAGAAATCCAAATGGTCGGCCTCTACGTTCAGAATCACCGCCACAGTGGGATAAAAGCTGAGGAAGCTGTTGCAGTATTCACAGGATTCCAGAATAATGGTGTCGCCGTGGCCCACCCGGTAGCCAGAGTGGAGCAGAGGCAATGTGCCGCCGATCATCACGGTGGGGTCCTGCTCCGCCGCCATGAAAATGTGGGTGCACATGGAGGTGGTGGTGGTTTTGCCGTGGGTGCCGGAAACGCACAGGGCGTTGGGGTATTTCCGCATCAAGGCACCCCAGGCCTGCGCCCGCTCGTAGACGGGAATGCCCCGGGCGATGGCGCCGGCGATCTCCGGGTTGCCGTCATGGACGGCGGCGGTGCGGATCACAAAATCGCAGTCTCCTAAGTTCTCCGCGTTGTGGCCGATGGCAACGGAAATGCCCTTGGACCGCAGATGCTTGATGGAATCGCTCTCCGTCATATCGGAGCCCTGCACCAGCAGGCCCTTGCCGGCCAATACCTCTGCCAGCGGGCACATGGATACGCCGCCGATGCCTACCAGATGGGCGCGCTTGCCGGGGACCAGAAATTCGGAAATGGGCTTGGGATTGTTCATCATATAAAGGTTCTTCCTTTCAAAAAACGCCGTGATTGCGTGACGGCGGAAAATGGTGTATAGTAGTACCGATTCCAAATCAACTTATTATAGTATGTGTTTTTGGAAAATGCAACTGAAAGGGGCGGGAAATATGCGGGAAAAACGAGTGAACTTAAAAATTCCCGCCTATGTGCGGGAAACGCTGACGGCACTGGAGACGGCGGGCCATCAGGCGTACTGCGTAGGCGGCTGTGTCCGGGACAGCCTGCTGGGCCGCATGCCGGAGGATTGGGACGTCACCACCTCCGCGCTGCCGGAGGAGACCATGAAGGTTTTCGGCGACCGGGCCATTCCCACGGGACTGAAACACGGCACCGTGACCGTCTGCTGTCAGGAGGGCAAAGTGGAGACCACCACCTTCCGCCGGGATGGCGCTTACGCCGACCACCGCCACCCGGAACAGGTCACGTTTACCCCTGATCTGACAGAAGATCTGGCCCGCCGGGATTTTACCGTCAACGCCATGGCGACAGACCTTCGAGGGACGGTGTATGACCCATTCGACGGACAGGCGGACCTGCAAGAGGGAATTTTGCGCTGCGTGGGCGATCCGGAGCGGCGGTTTTCAGAGGACGCCCTGCGAATCCTGCGCTGCCTGCGGTTTGCGGCGGTGCTGGGCTTTTCCATCGAACCGGAAACCGGCAAGGCACTGATGACCTGTCGGAACTTGCTGCGGGAGATGGCCCCGGAGCGTGTTCACGAGGAACTGACGAAGCTGCTCTGCGGCCCTTGGGCCCCGGCCGTTCTGCGGCAGTGTCCGCAGGTGGTGGGTGCGGTGCTGCCGGAAATTCTGCCGATGGTGGGGTTTGACCAGCGGAATCCTCACCACTGTTATGACGTATGGGAGCACACGCTTCATGCTCTGGACGCCGCGCCGTCAGACTCGGTGCTCCGCTGGGCGGTGCTGTTTCACGATATGGGTAAGCCGGAGTGCTTCGCCTTGGACACGCAGGGCATCGGACATTTCATGGGACACGGCGTGGTTTCCCGCCGCATTGCCGACGGCGTGATGGACCGGCTGCGGTTCGACAATGCTGCCAAGGAACGGATCGGTGAGCTGGTGGAGTGGCATGATCACCGGGTGGAGACGGAAAAGGGCGTCCGCCGGATGCTGAACCGCTTTGGTGAGCAGAATTTCCGAGCTCTCCTCACTATCCAGCGGGCGGACAACATGGGGCAGGCGGAGGAATTCCGTGGCCGGCAGAAGGAGATCGACCGGATCGAGGCCATGCTGGACCGGGAACTGGAAAAGGGAAGCTGCTTTTCTCTGAAGCAGCTGGCGGTGAACGGAAACGATCTGCTGGGGCTGGGACTGTCCGGCCCGGCGGTGGGCCGGACGCTGCAAGGACTATTGGACCGGGTCATGGACGGAACGCTGCCCAATGACCGGAATGCGCTGCTGACGGCGGCCGGAAAAATCAGATGAGATCCACGCACAGCTTTGCGTCGGCGTCATACGCTGGGGCAAGGGGGTGCGTGGATTTTGCTGTTTGGAATCATCGGCGGTGACCGCCGACAGGAGGAATTGCTGGCGCTGCTGCGCCGGGACGGATACACAGTGGCGGCCTGCGGCGTGGCCGGAGAAATGGATTGGGACGCTGCCGTAGCGGCGGAGGTGGTGATTTTGCCGCTGCCGCTGTGCAAGGAGGGGGATACCCTGAACATAGAAGGCCCGCGGCGGGGCGCGGGGGCGCTGTTCCGCCAGCTTCGGCGGGATCAGCTGATCCTGGCGGGACAGGTGAAGCCTGCCCAGGCAGCCCTTGCGGCGGAGTTGGACCTGAAGCTTGTCGACTATTTCCGACGCGAAGAATTGACAGTGGCCAATGCCGCCGCCACGGCGGAGGGAACAGTCCAGGTGATTTTGGAACGCTTGGAACGGTCCCTGCTGGGGAGTCGGTGTCTGGTGCTGGGCTTTGGGCGCATCGGAAAGCTGCTGTGCCACCGGCTGACGGCCATGGGCGCCCATGTGACGGCGGCAGCTCGGCGGCCGGAAAGTCTTGCATGGGCCAAGGCATATGGATACGAAACGGCGGACATCGGAAGGCTGGAAGGAAATCTGGGCGCGTTTGACGTGGTGGTCAACACCGTCCCGGAGCCAGTATTTGGTGCGGATCGTCTGCGGGAATTGAAACCGGAGTGCCTCTGCGTGGATGTGGCGTCCGTTCAGGGGATCGATTTGAGCGCCGCCGAGGCTCTGGGATTGGAATGTATTTGGGCCAGAGGACTGCCGGGAAAGCTGATGCCCAAGACGGCGGGTGCCGTGATCCGGGACACGGTTTATACTATTATAAAAGAACAGGGGGTCATTTTATGAGAACGGAGCGGGTTGGTTTTGCCCTGTGCGGGTCCTTCTGCACCCACGAAAAGGCGCTTACAGCGCTAAAACGGCTGACGGAAGAATACGAGACGGTCATTCCCATCGTGTCGGAGAACGCCGCTTTTACGGATACGCGGTTCGGAACGTCCGACGCACTGCTGGAGCAGCTGGAGGAATTGACAGGCCATGAGGTACTCTACGATATTCCGTCGGTGGAGCCGCTGGGACCAAAGGGGATGATCGACGTGCTGGTCATCGCCCCCTGCACCGGCAACACACTGGCGAAGCTGGCCCACGGCATCACCGATACGGCAGTGACCATGGCAGCCAAATCCCATCTGCGGTGCGGCAGGCCTGTGGTGATCGCCTTTTCCACCAATGACGGCCTTTCCGCCTCGGCCAAGAACATCGGGGAGCTGTTGAACCGGAAGCATTATTACTTTGTGCCCTTCGGACAGGATGATCCGGAGAAGAAACCTACATCTCTGGCGGCGGATTTTGAACTGATCGAAAAAACAGTAGAGGCAGCACTGGAGGGAAAACAGCTTCAACCGCTGCTCTTAAAGTAGTTTTTTGGAGGGCCGGACACAGAAAGACGGTGTCCGGCCCTTTGCATGAATTTGACAGCTGATTTACCTGATAAGGCAAAATGACGAAACGCGTCAAAAAATAGATAAGCACAGATAATGATAGCTATAATCAGCATTAGCTATGTGTGGAAAATAATAACATTATGTAAACTGTTTTAGAGGGGCTGGAAAAAAGTGAACAAACCGTCGAAAGACGTGTTGACTTTTCCTTGATCGTCTGGTATTCTAACTAAGCTGTTTGACGGCGATGAAGTGAATGAGTCGGGTGCTT
>OMGW01000225.1_pt1 | contig 21490 bp, 24 predicted proteins | sample 1646131 | NCBI WGS metagenome assembly OMGW01 (sample SAMN05578588, study PRJEB25193) | human gut metagenome | biome: Human Microbiome; feature: human-associated habitat; material: feces | host: Homo sapiens | place: USA:Birmingham
TAAGTTTTCAGAACTTTTATAAAGTTCTGAAAACTTGCTCAGCGGGGCGAAAAGATTTTTTCGCCCGCTGAGCGGGGATACGCCCCGCCCCTCTCAATCTGAAAATTCGAGGTAACATCCATGGCAACTCCTGCGAAAAAACAATCCTTCTTAGGCGGCGCCGCCATTCTGGCGGCGGCTGTGGTCATCGTCAAGCTCATCGGTGCGGCCTACAAGATCCCTCTCAGCAATATTCTGGGCAGCGCGGGACAAACTTATTTTGACACCGCCTACCAGATCTACAACTTTTTGCTGACCTTTTCCACGGCGGGCCTGCCCCTGGCCATCTCCCGGATGACCAGTCAGGCCCACGCCAAGGGGCTGGAAAACGAGAAGCGGCGGATCTTCTCCACCGCCATCTGGCTGTTCTTCGGTCTGGGTCTGGTCTGCTCCGTGCTGATGTTCTTCCGTGCGGACGCGCTGGCCCGGTTCCTGAACAACTCTCTGGCCGCCACCGCCGTACAGGCGCTGGCCCCAGCGGTGTTCTGCGTGTGCCTGCTGGCCTGTATGCGGGGCTACACGCAGGGTCAGGGCAACATGACTCCCACTGCCGTCAGTCAGGTGCTGGAGGCCCTTTTGAAGCTTGGCATCGGCCTGCCTTTAGCGTGGTACGTGCTCCACATCGGCAAAACCGCCGAGCTCAGCGCGGCGGGGGCCATCGTGGGCGTCACGGCGGGCACAGCGGTATCCATGCTGTTCCTGTGCGCCTATCTCGTCACCCACCGGAACCGGAAGGAATCCTTGGACGTTCCCTCCTCCAGCGGGCAGATCATTAAGCAGATCCTGCTCATCGGCGTTCCCATCACCCTGAGCAACTCCGCCATGAGCATCATCAACATCATTGATACCAAGATCGTCATGGGCCGCCTGCAAAACGGACTGGGCCTTTCAGAAACGGCGGCGGCTGTGCTGAACGGCCAGTACCGCATCGCCATGAATATGCCCAACATGGTGGCCTCCTTTGTTTATCCCGTCACCATGAGCCTGATCCCCTTCGCGGCGGCGGCGCTGGCCCGGAAGGACCACGCTGAGGCGGACCGCATCATTTCCTCCGCCTTCCGACTCATCGCCATTCTGGCGCTGCCCGCGGGCGTGGGTCTCTCCGTGCTGTCCACCCCCATTGAGCGGCTCATGCTGCCCATGCAGCCGGAGGACGCGCTGGCGGCGGGTCCCCATTTGCAGATTTTAGGCATTGCCCTGATCTTCATCTGCCTGATGATTTTGACCAATGCCATTTTGCAGACCTATGGTAAGGAGAAGCTTCCTATTTTCACCGTCATCGCCGGCGGCGTGGTGAAGGTGGTCATGAACTACATTCTGGTGGGCAACCCGGACATCAGCATCCACGGCGCGCCCATTTCTACCCTGTGCTGCTATCTGACCATCTGCGGACTGAACCTCTTCTTCGTGTGGAAATATTCCCCGGAGAAACCCCGGTACACGCAGCTGTTCGGAAAGCCCATCGTAGCCTCCGCCGTGATGGGCGCCGCCGCCTGGGCAGTGTGCGGCCTTGTTGCCAGAGTCCTCAGCGGCCACAGTGCTTACGGTGCCAATGCCCTCGCTACCTTCTGCGGCATTCTGGCCGGTGTGGTGGTATACGGCGTTCTGGTCATTACCCTGCGAATCTTACAGGCAGAGGACGTAAAAGCTCTGCCTAAAGGCGAAAAAATAGCCAAACTTTTGCGCTTGAAGTGAACGATTTATAAAAAATCCTGTTATATCAACGTTTTCAGGATAAAATAGCTTGCAAAGGCAGTGGAGATATGGTAAATTTTCAAAGGAAACAACGCTATGGGTGGGAGGATCTTCTCACCATCATGCACCTGCTGCGTGCCCCCGAGGGCTGTCCTTGGGACCGCGAGCAGACCCATCAGTCCATCCGCCGGAATTTTCTGGAAGAGACCTACGAGGCGCTGGACGCCATTGACCGGAATGACATCCCCGGTATGTGCGAGGAATTGGGGGATGTTCTGCTTCAGGTGGTGTTCCATTCCGTGATGGAAGAGGAGCAGGGCCGTTTCACCGCAGATGACGTGGTAGACGGCGTGGCTCAGAAGCTGGTGTTCCGCCACCCTCATGTATTCGGTGCCGCCGAGGCCGCCGACAGCGCGCAGGCGCTGGAGGGCTGGGAGGCTCAGAAAAAGAAGGAAAAGGGGTTCACCTCCCCGGCGGACGCTGTGGAAGCCGTCCCCCATACGCTGCCGGCGCTGTGGCGGGCGGAAAAGATCGTCTCCCGCTCCGTAAAGGCCGGGTTCAACTGGGACTCCGCTGCCGGTGCGCTGGACAAGCTGGATGAGGAAACCGCCGAGCTGCGGCAGGCCGTGGAGGCCGGACAGCCTGTGGACAGTCCTCACGGCATCCGGGAGGAGCTGGGCGACGCTCTGTTCATTCTCTGCAAGATCGCCCAGATGTCCGGTGTGGACCCGGAGGACGCTCTGCACCGGGCCTGCGACAAATACCAAGGTCGGTTCCGCCGGGTGGCGGATGCCGCCGACCGCCCGCTGAACGCTTATACGGAAGCGGAAAAAATCGCTCTTTGGGAGCAAGCCAAAGAAAATTAAGATCTTCATTGCGGAAACGCGATAAAAGATAAATGGAATTTTAATTATTTTACAGGAGGATATACTCATGAACAAAGCTGAACTGATCGCCGCCGTGGCCGCTGCCGCTGAAATTTCCAAGAAGGACGCTGAGACTGCTGTCTCCGCTACCCTGGACGCCATTACCGCCGCTCTGAAGGAAGGCGACAAGGTCCAGCTGGTTGGCTTCGGTTCTTTCGAGGTCAAGTCCCGCGCTGCCCGCACTGGCCGTAACCCCCGTACCAAGGAAGTTGTCGAGATCCCCGCTTCCAAGGTGCCCGTGTTCAAGGCCGGCAAGGCTCTGAAGGACGCTGTGGCTGAATAAATTCACACCGTAAAGGGGGCGTTACGCCCCCTTTTTCATTTTTCAAGAAAGGAAGCATCATGCGCTTAGACAAATATCTCAAGGTCTCCCGGCTCATCAAGCGGCGGACCGTAGCCAACGAAGCCTGCGACAATGGATTGGTCACCGTCAACGGTAAGCCCGCCCGGGCCTCCTACGAGGTGAAGGAGGGAGATCAGATCACCCTTCGCTTCGGCGTACGGACCGTCACCGTGGAGGTGCTGTCCGTTCAGGAGACCGTGCGGCAGAGCGATGCCGCCGCCCTGTACCGGCAGATCTAATAAGTTCTTCTATCTCCCTCCCTGTCCGCATACACTGAGGGCAGGGAGGGATCTTATGACCAATGACTTCAATATGCCCGTCACCCCTCATCGGCTGGAGCTGATGGACCGGGCGCATCTTACCGTTTCCGGCGTGGAGGATGTGGAGCGCTTCGACGAAAGCGGCGTCATCATGACCACCTCCGCCGGGACCCTGATCGTCACCGGGGAGGACCTGCACATCGGCAAGCTGTCCTTAGAGGGGGGCGAGTTGTATGTGGATGGCCGCATCACCTCCATCTCCTATGAGGACACTCCGAACCGTCAGGGCGGCTTTTTCAGCCGTCTGTTCGGATAGGCCATGGCCATCCATGTCACGGAGCAGCTCCGCACGTTCCTCCTGTCGATTCTGCTGGGGCTGGGCGCCGGGGTCCTGTACGACCTGCTGCGGGCGGTGCGGCTGCGGCACCCCCGACTGACGGCGCCGCTGGACCTGCTCTACTGTCAGGCCGTAGGTCTGGCGGTCTTTCTGTTCGTCCTGCGGCAGTCGGATGGCCAGCTCCGGGGGTTCATCCTGCTGGGAGGTCTGGGCGGCGGCGTTCTGTTTTTTTCCCTGCTTTCCCGGCCCCTGCGGCCGGTTTGGGACTTCTGGATGGACCGGTGGATGGAATTGTTCCAATTTCTGAGTCTACCGGGACGGTTTTGCGCCGCAGTTTGTAAAAAATTTGCATTTCAGGCAAAAACCCTCTTTTATTTTCTCAGGAAATACGCTACAATACATATTGAAGGAGTATGGAAGCCCCTTCGCAAAGGAGGGATGTCCCATGGCAAAGCCTGTCAAACCCGCAAAAAAGAAAAAATCAGGTAATCTGCTGGTCCATGTGGTGATCCTGCTGCTTCTGGCCACAGTGGGCTGGCGGCTTTATGCCCTTCAGGGGCAGGTCCGGGCCGCGCAGGCGGAACGGGATCAGTATGCCCGGCAGGTGGAGAATGTCCAGCAGGAAAACGAGACGCTGCGGAGCGACATCGCAGAAGGTCCCACCGAGGAGAAAATGAAAGAACTGGCCCGGGAAGAACTGGGCATGATCGACAGCAACAGCTATCTGTTTTTAGATCGATCCAACTGAGCATTACCGGCACAGCCGGTCACTATTATTTTAACAAGAATAAGAATAGGAGTAACACAGCACTTATGGAGTACGAGGTCGGAACAGTCTTAGAGGGCAAGGTCACCAGTATTACAAAATTCGGCGCTTTTGTGGCCTTGGAGGGCGGCAAGTCCGGCCTGGTACATATTTCGGAGATCGCCAATACCTATGTCAACGATGTCCATGATTTCCTGCAGGAGGGGCAGGACGTTAAGGTAAAGCTCCTTGCTATCAAGGACGGAAAGCTGGATCTTTCCATCAAAAAGGCGTTGCCCGCACCGGAGCGCCCCGCCCAGCGGAGCTTCCAGCCCCGTCCGGCAGCAGCCCCCCGTCCCGCGGCGGCTCCCCGGCGGCCCGCCGTTCAGGCAGCGGACACCACCCCCTCCGGCGATCTGGCCTTCGAGGACAAGCTCAAGCAGTTTCTCTCCTCCTCGGAGCGGAAAATGGCGGACCTGAACCGGAACATCTCCGGCAAGCAGGGCGGCCGCAGAAGAAGATAAATCCATTTCAGACTGATAACAACGCAGCCGTCTCCGGGAGAGCGTCCCAGAGACGGCTGCGTCAACTTATATGTGTGAAAAATCACGCAGAAAAAGCGTCCACGCCCGCAAGGGCACATTTGATAGGGCCGATTTTCCGCGCCCCTTTTACGCCAGTCTGCGGAAGCATTTATTCTGGGTATTGCTCCAGAAGTGGGTATCGTCGATGCCGGACACGTAGTAAACAAGCGGAGCGGAAAAGTCATTTTGCAGATAGTCGATGTCCAACTCCGGACAGTATCCCACGCTGCTGCGGTCCCGGACGCGGAAGGGATAGGCGGTTTCGCCAAACAGCTCCAGTTCCGGATACACGATGCGGCAGCCGTCCTTGGAAAACAGCAGAACGGTGGTACCCGCATCGTCCACCCAGATACCCGCAAGGGCTTCTTCCGTCACAGCGCTGTAATCCCCCGGCGCTTCGTAGCGGTACTCCGCGCGTTCCGTACGGTCTAAAATCTGCGTAAACAGGGGGAGCAGCTTCCACGCCGCCCACTTCACCCGGCCCGTGCTGCGGTACGGCTGTTCCATGGTATAGCCCGCGTCATCCAGTGCGTCATAGGCCGTCTCATCGCCCCGCATGAGGGCCTCCGCCTCCGTCAGCACCGCCGCCCATGCCCGGGCCAGCTCCGCAGCGTTTTCCATGGGCACGTTTTCATCTATCCACCTGAATACGTCCTCCTGCTCCACCGAGTTCACATCGATCCAGTCCAGCAGCTCTCCGGCGGCATAGGTGGCCCGCAGAGAGCTGCCCGCCGTGCCGGGTGCCACGGTGTAGATGTCCGTCAGCAGGTTTTCCAGAGTCAGCGGCTCTTTTTCTCCGGCTTTGCAGGTTCAGGTTCCGGCGTTTCATCGGGAGGTTCCGCTGCCTCCTCCCCCGGTGCCGACGGCTTCACATCCGGCGGATTCTCCGGCTCCCTGTTCTGCCCGCCGCAGGCGGTCAGCAGCAGCGCCAGCAACAAACATACCGTCAAGATTCTGCGTTTCATCCCATTCACCTCTCGATTTTTGATCCCGCGGCCATGCCAACACACGCAAAATACAAGACCTCCACTGGTTCCGGCCATGGCCGAAGCCGAACGCCGCACATGGATACATTGGAGCAGGCTTTCAAAGGAAACCTCAATGCCATAAGCAAGCACATCTGTATATGCTTATTATATCAATACCATGCGGAAATTCAAGCGGGCCCCACAGATCCCCGCTTCAAGGCGGCAAAGGAAGCATAGGAAATTCAGAATCACGGCTCCCCCGCCACTAGCAGTCATTCGTTCTATCGACCTAAAAAACCACGCGGTCAGTCTCTCGGCTGACCGCGTGGTTCCACAAGTATTCTATTTTTACTGTACGGAATTTTTCATTCTCCACACGATGGCAGAGACCTGACCGCGTGTCAGGGTGTTGTTGGGCTTATAAGTGCTGGTGCCGTTGGAGAAGTACCCCTCAATGATACCGGCGGCATTCAGCGCCTGCACATAGACGTCATTGGTGTCGGTAAAGGGTTTCTTGCTGGGCAGACCGGTGGTAGAAAGCTTCAACGCCTTGGCGGCGATCTGCGCGATCTGCAAACGGGTGATAGGCCCGTTCAGCTTGGGATTGCCGGACACCAGTCCGGCAGCCTTGGCCTTCGCCAGATAGCCGCTGAAGGGGCTGCCCTTCACCGTGGGGGCCTGCTCGCCGTAGCCCGCCGCCAGCATGATGAGCTTCAGGGCCGCGCCGTAAGTAATGGTATTCTTCTCCTGAAACGTTCCGTTGCTGTAGCCGGAGATAACATTGGCGCTGGCAAGTTCCGTAACATACTTATAGCACCAGGTGGAGGTGGAGATATCCGTAAACTTCTTCACGCTGTCCATCACGCCGATGGAGACCACGCCGGCCCCCAAAGCGGTGCCGCTGCTGCTCAATGCCACATAGGGAATGGAGACAGAACCGGTGAACCCACTGTTGGGAATGAAGCGCAGTTGGCTCATGGAATCAGTGTCGCTGCCATAGCTGTAAGCGCTGGTGGTATCCGCCGCATAGGAGCCAACGTACAGAACACCGGCAGTGGAGGCAGGCAGCTCCAGCAGCTGGATGCTGCTAAGGCCGAAGCCAGTGGCGGATGCCACCGCGGAATACACAGAGTTTGCCGGGAAGTTCACGGAGGTACCCTTGGTGGTCACGCTGTAAACCTCAGACACCGGAGAAGCCGTCACACTGATCAGAATGGTTGCAGAAACAGCCGTTCCGCTGCTGCTGTATCCGGTAAAGGTGAGGGCTGTGCAGTAATTGCTGCCGCTGGGGATGTAGGTCAGCTCGGAGAGGTCATATTCCGATGCAGAGGCGGGACTGTAGGAGAAAATCATATTGCCCGCCATAGAAGCGGTGAGCTGCGTCCGCGTCGCGCCGTACTTGCTGGCATTGTAATAGTTGTAGTATAGACTGCCGGTAGCGGGTACACTGGTCAGCGTCAGATATTGCAAGGACCCGCCGGAGGTGTACTTACGGAAAAGGCGGGCAATGTCATTGGCATTGATCTGCAGGGCGGTGTTGGGCGTGGTATTGTAGCGGATGTTGCCCACATATCGGGATGTTACCGCAGATGTACCGGTGGTGATGACCAGTGTACCGGTGGTCGACTGATCGCATTTGCTGTTTTTTCCGCCGTAAAGGGTGAAGCTCAGCGTAATACTGCCCGAGAAGGTCCGATCCGCCACAAAGCTCAAATCGTCCAGGCTGTAATCCGCATCTTCGTAGCTGTCATAACCAAATGTGGTTCCGGACAGGCTGGAACGGGTAAAGGCTGTCTCATTCCGCTTGCCGTACCGGGAATAGAGGGTACCGGCATTGTTGAACGCACTGTCAGGCCGGCTGAATTCCACATACTTGAAGCTGCCGGTGCAGTTGCTGCTATCGTAGACCTTTTTAAAGTCATCCTCGTCAAAGGCAACTTCGTCACCGGCCTTCACCGTGTAGGTGACATCGCCCTTGGCCGTGGAGGAACCGGTCTTATCGGTGGTGATGACCAACGTACCGGTGACATTCTGGTTGGTTCGGGTGCCGGTGCCGCCATAAACAGTGAATCTCAGCTCCACGCTGCCGGAGAAGGACTTGTCCGCCACAAAGCTCAGCTCGTCCAGATCGTAGTCACCATAGTCGCTGTCACCGTAGTAGAACTTGTTGCTGCTGAGGTTGGAACGGGTAAAGGCAGTCTCATTCCGCTTGCCATACCGGGAGTAGAGCGTACCAGCATTGTTGAACGCGCTGTCGGGCCGGCTGAATTCCACATACTTGAAGCTGCCGGTGCAGCGGCTGTTATCGTAGATCTTCTCAAAATCGGCATCGTCAAAGGCAACTTCCTCACCGGCTTTCACCGTGTAAGTAATGTCACCCTTGCTGGAGGAGGCAGATTTAGAAGATGTGATTTTCAGGGTTCCGCTGACAGAATCATTCTCCTTGCTGCCTCTCCCGCCGTAAGCTGTAAATGCAATCTCAATACTATCGGAAAAAGACTTATCCGCCACAAAGCTCAGTTCGTCCAGATCATAGTCACCATAGTCGCTGTCACCGTAGTAGAACTTGTAATCGTCCAGTTCAGAGCGGGTAAAAGAGGTTGCATTCCGCTTGCCGTACCGGGAATAAACGGTACCGGCATTGCTGTAATCAGAGGAAGGCTTTTCAAATACCACATACTTCATCGTGCCGGAGCCGCCAGCATTGTCATAGGCATTAACAAAATCTTCATCGTCAAAGGTAACTTCCTCGCCGGGCTTCACCGTATAGGTAATGTCCCCCTTGGAGGAACCGGAACCGCCGCCGACTTTAATATCCATGGTGCCGTACACATAATTCTTGCCGTCGGCGTCATAGATCTCAAATTTCAGCCGCAGCGTGCCGCTGTCGGCCCGGCGGTTGGCTTCAAAGGTCAGGTCATCCAACGCGTAATCCACATCTTTGGGCACATCATTGCTGTCATAATAGAACCATGTGTTACGCAGATCGCTTTCACTGAGGCTCACAGTCTTATCATAGTAATTCACAGCGGTCAAGTACCCATAGTCATCCAGATCGCTGTAATCGGTGAATACCACATAGCTGGGATCACCACTATATTCACTTCTGTAAAGGTCGCGGAACTCCCGCTCTTTGAACGATACAGAGTCCCCCTTATCCACTTCATAAGTCAGATCCGCTGAAGATTTTGCGGACACAGCCGGGACCATCGTCATGACCATGACCAGCGTCAGCAGAAAGGCCGGAAGCCGTTTTCTGAAAAACCGTCTCATAAAAAACCTCCTAAATTCAGTTTAACATCCATGTATACTTCTATAAACCTACCATAGCGGAAAGTCACTTTGCAATCATGAACAAATTGTGAACAAGATGCTACAATCCGGTTAAAATTTATCGCTGCGAACAGCCGGAATTTTTCACACCACAGCGGGCATTTCCTTCTCGTGAAACAGTCCTCCAAGACGGGCCCGCTTTTCATACTGCGCCGCCCTTCTCCAGCCGCGGAAAAGGGGTTTGTATTTTGAGGAAATATCTGCTATAATAAAGGTCAACCTTAGAAAACTTGGCGGCCGGACGCTGCTGTGGGCCGTGTGCCCCCGGCGAACACGTCCGGAGATTCCGGGCCGCAGCTTGGGACGATAGGAAGTAATGCGATGATCGATCAATATGGCCGGACAATTGATTATCTGCGGCTGTCGGTAACGGACCTTTGCAATTACCGATGCCAATACTGTATGCCGGCGGACGGCGTGGAAAAGGGTCCCCATGGGGCCGTCCTCTCCGTAGAGGAATACGGCGAGATCGCCCGGGCGGCGGTGAAACTGGGGATCCGGAAGATCCGTCTGACCGGCGGGGAGCCGCTGGTACGGCGTGGGATTCTGGACATCTGCCGAACGCTTCGGGCCATCCCGGAACTGAAGGAGCTTTGCCTCACCACCAACGGCAGCCTGCTGCCGGAATTGGCAAAGCCCCTGCAGGAAGCCGGAGTGGACCGGCTGAACATCAGTCTGGACACCCTGCGGGCGGAGCGATTCCGGGAAATCACCCGCCGGGGAGATCTGGAGGACGCCTTTGCGGGCATCCGGGCAGCGGAGGATGCCGGATTTCAGAATTTGAAGCTGGACACCGTGCTGATGGGCGGCGTGAACGATGACGAGATCGAGGATTTTCTGAACCTGACGAAAGAGCACCCCTGGGAGGTGCGGTTCATCGAACTGATGCCTATGGGGCCCTGTGCGGCATGGCCAAAGGAACGCTTTCTGCCGGTAACTGAGATTCTGAACCGATTCCCGGCGCTGGAAGAAATCGAACCCAATGGCGTGGCCCGGCGGTACCGTCTGCCGGGAGCCATGGGGACTGTGGGGCTGATCACCCCCATGAGCCACGAGTTCTGTGGAGCGTGCCGCCGCATCCGGGTGACGGCGGACGGCAAACTGAAGGGCTGTCTCCACAGCCGGGAGGAAATTTCCCTCCGGGGACTTCACGGCAGGGAATTGGAGGACGCCATCCTACGGGGCATCCTGCATAAGCCCAAGGGGCACCACCTGACAGAGCATGCCAGCGATACGCCCCGGACCATGAATGAGATCGGAGGCTGAACCATGGGAGAACTGACCCATTTCAACGAGCAGGGCCGCGCACGGATGGTGGACGTGACGGAGAAAGCCGTGACCCACCGGCGGGCGGTGGCAGCGGGGGAGATCCGCGTTTCCCCGGAGACCATGGCCCACATCAAAAACGGCACCATGAAAAAGGGAGACGTGCTGGCGGTGGCGCAGGTGGCGGGTATTCAGGCCGCCAAGCACAACTGGGAGCTGATCCCCATGTGCCACCCCCTGCCCTTGACGGGCATCGACATCACGTTCCGCCTGTCTGATGAACCGTGCATGGTGGAAATTCAGGCCGCCGTCACCTGCACCGGCGTCACCGGCGTAGAGATGGAGGCCCTGACCGCCGTTTCCGTGGCGGCCCTCACCATTTACGATATGTGCAAGGCGGTGCAGAAGGATATGGAGATCACCAACATCCGCCTGCTGGAAAAATCCGGCGGCAAGAGCGGAGACTATAAGCGAGAGGACTGATAGAACCATGGCAAAGGTCATATCCGTCAATATCAGCGAGAAAAAGGGAACACTGAAAAGGGCTGTTCCGGAAATTAAATTGAAGCTGCGCCATGGCATCGTGGGGGACGCCCACGCCGGAGACTGGCATCGGCAGATCTCTCTGCTGGCGGAGGAAAGCATCGACTCCATGCGCCCCCGCTCCCCCATCGCTCTGGACCCCGGCGTATTCGCGGAGAACATCAACACGGAAGGCATCGACCTCAAACACCTGCCCGTGGGGGCCCACCTGCGGATCGGTGAGACGGAGGTGGAGGTGACGCAGATCGGCAAGGAGTGCCACAATGACTGCGCCATCAAAAAGGCGGTAGGCAAGTGCGTCATGCCCACGGAGGGCATCTTCGCCGTGGTAGTAAAAGAGGGCGTTGTCAGGCCCGGAGACGAAATTGAGGTGCTGAAGTGAAGCTGATCCGAACAGAGGAGGCCGTGGGCCACGTGCTGTGCCACGATATGACTCAGATCATCAAGGATCAATATAAGGACGCCCGGTTCCGCAAGGGCCACATCGTCACGGAGGACGATATTCCCGTTCTCCTGAGCATGGGCAAGGAGAACCTGTATGTCTGGGAGATGACTCCCGGCATGGTCCACGAAAACGATGCGGCGGAGCGGCTGCTGGCCCTGTGCGGTCAGGAGAACATGGTCCGCAGTGAGACGAAAGAGGGCAAGATCGAGCTGCGAGCCGCCTGTGACGGCCTGTTCCGGGTGGACAGCCAACGGCTCATCGCTGTCAACTCCCGGGAGGACGTGATGATCGCCACCCGGAAGGGCAATACCGCCGTGAAAAAGGGCGACAAGCTGGCGGGGATGCGGGTCATCCCTCTCATCATCAAGGAGGAAACGCTGCAATCCGCCGAGCAGGCGGCGGGCGCTGGCCCTCTGTTGGAGCTGCTGCCCTATGTGAAGAAAACCGCCGCTATCGTGGCCACCGGCAGCGAGGTGAAGAAGGGTCTCATTCAGGACACCTTCACCCCGGTGGTGAAGGAGAAGCTGGCGGCCTACGGTATCGAGACCATCTCCACCGCCTATTCCGGCGACGGCGTGGACAATGTGGCCAACGCCATCGGCGAAGCCAGGAAAACCGGCGCGGACCTGATCCTGTGCACCGGCGGCATGAGCGTGGACCCCGACGACAACACCCCCGGCGGCATCAGACAGAGCGGGGCACGGATCGTCACCTACGGCGCCCCGGTGCTGCCCGGCGCCATGTTCCTGCTGGGCTATTTTGAGGACGGTACGCCTATCTGCGGCCTGCCCGGCTGTGTGATGTATGCCGGGGCCACCATTTTCGATCTGGCCCTGCCCCGGATCGCCGCAGGCGTGGAACTGACCCGCAGAGACTTCGCCGTGATGGGCGAGGGCGGGTTGTGCCTTGGCTGCAAGCCCTGTCACTGGCCCAACTGCCCCTTCGGAAAATAAAAGCGAGAGCGCCCAAGCGCGCTCCTGCTTTTCCGAACCGTTCATCTTGATTGAGTATCACGCTTTACTCTGTAAAGCCGAGATAGATTTTCCATCGAATCAGAAAGGAAAAACCAACATGAAAAAGTATTTGTCCCTGCTGCTGGCCCTGAGCCTGACCTTGTCCCTCACCGCCTGCGGCTCCAAGACGGAACCTGCCGCCGACGCTGCCAACGATTCCCAGACCACGGATAATACCCCTGCGGAAGCCCCTGCCGGTGAGCCGGTGGAGCTGATCGTGTTCGCTGCCGCCTCTATGACGGAGACCATGAACCAGCTCAAGGAAATGTACGAGCAGAATAATCCCAACGTGACCGTTACATATAACTTCGATTCCTCCGGCAAGCTGCTCACCCAGATCACCGAGGGCGCGGACTGCGATCTGTTCATCTCTGCCGCTCCCGAGCAGATGAACGCCATGGACGGCAGCCTGAAGGAGGACGTCGACAAGAATCCCAACGGCCTGGACCTGATCGTCACCGACAGCCGCGTGGACCTGCTGGAAAACAAGGTCACCCTGGCCGTTCCCGAGGGCAATCCCAAGGGCATTGAGAGCTTTGACCAGCTTGCCGAGCTGCTGAAAAGCGGTGATGTGATGCTGGCCATCGGCAACAGCGATGTGCCCGTGGGCCAGTACACCCTGAAGATCTTCAACTACTACGGCATCGACGAGACCTCCGTTGCGAACAAGCTGACCTACGGCAACAACGTGAAGGAGGTGGCCGCTCAGGTCAGCGAGGGCGCTGTGGACTGCGGCATCATCTACGCCACCGATGCCAACTCCGCCGGTCTGACGGTGGTGGACAGCGCCACTGCCGAGATGTGCGGCCAGGTCATCTACCCCGCCGCCGTGCTCAAGGGAGACAAGGAGGATGCCGCCCAGGACTTCCTGGCCTATCTCCAGACCGACGCAGCCATGACCGTGTTTGAGTCCGTGGGCTTCTCCGCCGCTTGACCGAGAACTATTTCTGAAAAGGCCGATGATAAACCGCTTGCCCGCCGCTGATACGGCGGCGGGCCGTCGGTCCTCCATCCCTTCCCCCTCAGGAGGTAACTTATGGACCTGTTTCCCCTATGGAACTCGCTGCGTGTTGCGGCTATTTCCACGGCGATCGTCTTTTTCGCCGGGATCTTCGCGGCGTACTATATCGCCCGCCTGCCCCGGCTGGTGAAGGGCGTTCTGGACGTGGTGCTGACGCTGCCACTGGTGCTGCCCCCCACCGTCATCGGTTATCTGCTGCTGCGGCTGCTGGGACCAAAGCGGATCCTCGGCGCGTGGCTGCTGCGTCATTTCGGTGTAAAGGTGGTGATGACGTGGTGGTCCGCCATCTTTGCCACCGCCGTGGTGATCTTCCCGTTGATGTACCGCACCGCCCGCGGATCTTTCGAATCCTTTGACGAGACGCTGGCCTACTCCGGACAGACACTGGGCCTTTCCAACGCCTATATCTTCTGGCACATCCGGATGCCCTGCTGCCGGCAGGGCATCTTAGCGGGAACGGTGCTGGCCTTCGCCCGGGCCTTGGGCGAATACGGCGCTACCAGCATGATCGCCGGGTACACGCCGGGAAAGACCGCCACCATTTCCACCACGGTCTACCAGCTCTGGCAGACCAATAACGATGGGCTGGCCATGAAATGGGTGGTGGTGAATCTGGCAATCTCCGCCGTGGTTCTGCTGGCGGTGAATATGCTGGAGCGCCGGGACTTTCTGGCGGCCAGTGGGAAAAGGAGGGGAACGGCGTGAGCCTGTTTGTGGAGATCGAAAAACAGCTGGGAAATTTCCATCTGGACGTCCGCTTTCAGGCGGAGACGGAAACGCTGGCCCTGCTGGGGGCCTCCGGCTGCGGCAAGAGCATGACCCTCAAGTGCATCGCGGGGATCATGACCCCGGATCGGGGGCGGATCGTGCTGAATGACCGGGTGCTGTTTGACAGCAAGGCCAGGATCGACCTGCCGCCCCAGCAGCGCCGGGTGGGGTATTTATTCCAGAATTACGCCCTGTTCCCTACCATGACGGTGGAGAAAAACATCCTCTGCGGCATCCGCTCCGGTTCCAAGGCGGAAAAAGCCGCCGCACTGTCGGCGGCCCTCCACCGCTTTCGGCTGGAGGGTCTGGAAAAGCGGTATCCCGCCCAGCTTTCCGGCGGACAGCAGCAGCGGGTGGCGCTGGCGAGGATTCTCTGCTCCCAGCCGGAGGTCATTTTGCTGGACGAGCCGTTTTCCGCGCTGGACAGCTATCTGAAATGGGACTTGGAGCTGAAGCTGTCCGATTTTCTGGAGAATTTCTCCGGACCGATTTTATGGGTGTCCCATGACCGGGGCGAGGTGTTCCGCAACTGCAAGCGGGTGTGCGTATTGGATCAGGGGGCCTCGCAAGGAACCTTCACTCTGCGGCAGCTGTTTCACGAGCCAGAAACGGAGGCTGCCGCCCGACTCTCCGGGTGTAAAAACATCGTGGAGGCCGTACCGGCAGGCAGCGCCGTGACGCTGCCTGCGTGGGGCCTGACGCTGAACTGCGGTAAACCGGTCCCGGCGGACATCTGTCAGGCAGGCATCCGGGCAAGACACGTGATGACGGTGCCGGAGGGCACCCCGGACGCCTTCTACTGCACGGTGGAGCGGGTCATTCAGGATGTGTTCACCACCATCGTCCTGCTGCGGCCGGAGGGGGCCGCGTCCGGTGCCCCCCTCCTGCGGATGGAACTGGAGCGGGACGATTGGCGGCGGCTGAACCGTCCGGAGGGACTTTGGATCGCCGTCCAGCCAAGGGATATTCTACTGTTGAAATGAGGAGATGATCGTATGTATCATGCTGCTGTATTGACGGTCAGCGACCGTGTTTCCCGGGGCGAGCGCCCCGACGAGGGCGGCCCGCTGGTGGCGGAGCTGCTGAAAAACGCGGGCTATGAGGTGGTCCGGACCGATGTGGTGCCGGACGAACAGGCGCAGATCGAAGCGGCGCTGCGGCAGATGGCCGACGATGGTGACATTCAACTGCTTGTGACCACCGGCGGCACCGGCTTCGCTCCCCGGGACGTGACCCCGGAGGCCACCCTTGCCGTGTGCGACCGGCTGACTCCCGGCATCCCAGAGGCCATGCGCTACGCCTCCATGCAGATCACCAGCCGTGCCATGCTGTCCCGGGCGCAGGCGGGCATCCGGAAGGGGACCTTGATTCTGAACCTCCCCGGCTCTCCCAAGGCGGCCAAGGAGAATCTGGAGGCGGTGCTGCCCGCCATCAGTCACGGTCTGGAAATGCTCTCCGGCCGCCCCGCCGACTGCGCCAAGCTGACGGATTGACGCGGAAATTTCTTTCGTAATCGGCTGTCCTTCCCCCGCAAGCAAAAAATCGGCACCTGCCTCAAAAGCAGGTGCCGATTTCTGTTACCCTATCATGCGCTTGAATTTTTGGCGTAAGTGGCGTAAGTTTGGCGTAAATCCGCTTTTGCCCACTCAAAAAATCAAGCGATTTCAAGGCTTTGCGGGGACGGCTTAGTACATGCCGCCCCTCATGACCCGCTAAAACAGGGGGTTCCACGCTACTCTGCGTAACTGTACATATCCCTGTATTTGCAAGCGGTTCGGGAGTTTCCTATGAAATCCTGTATTTTCAAAATCCACCTAAATCTACGCAAGTCTGCATAGCTTTCGGCGCAAATGGTGTAGAAATTGGTGTATGCCCGCCAACTTGGTATATTCCGCATTTTCCGGACAAAGTCAAAGGTTTGCGGCTGCCTGGTCGAAGGCACGCTTTACGACATTGTAGTCCGTATGGGTGTAAACATCCAGCGTCACGCTGGCGTTGGAGTGCCCCATGAGATACTGAAGACTTTTGATGTCAATGCCGGCCTGCTGCATATTGGTGCAGAAGGTGTGACGCAGCACATGAGGGGTCACCTTGGGGAAATCTCCGCCAAGCGCCCACGGATGCTTTCGCTGAAGGCCCCGCATGAAGTTCTCCAGATGCATCGCTACTTTGGGTTTTCCGGCCTTATCGAGGAATATAAACCCGGTGCAGCCATCTACCAGCATTTCCACCTTGGGCGAGGCGCGATTCTTCAGAACGCGTTTCAGGGCCATATACACCGTGTCTGTCATGGGAATGGTGCGAATACCGCTCTTGGTCTTGGGACTGCTGATAAAATAGGGCTGGTTTGCCGTTCTGGAGAGCTGCCGCCGCACATGAATGCAGCGATGGTCAAAGTCAAGATCGCTCTTGGTTAGCCCATACAGCTCGCTGACACGGAGGCCTGTCCCCAACAGGATCACCACATCGTCATAGTAGCTGCCGCCGCCGTATTCCATGAAGAACTGAAGGTACTGTTCCTGTTGTTCCCGGCTCAAAGCTGTCCTTACATAAGCGTCACGGGGAACCACATCGGACAGCTTGAACTTAAACGGGTTCTTTCGCAGGATGTCATCGTCAACAGCCATTTCGAAGGCTGGGCGGACAACGCACTGCATCACGCCGATGGTGTTTTGCTTATACCCGCGGTCATGCAGGGACACAAACCAGCTTTTTGCGTCGGATAACTTCACATGGCGGATCTGCTTCTGCCCAAACGGGTCTTCCCGGATACGATTGATCACGGAATCATAGGCCCGGAAAGAATTCTCTTTCAGGCTCCGCTTCAGATTCATATACCGGGTGACAAGCTCAATCACCGTCATCTCTCCGGCGGCGTAGTCGATCCCGTCCACCGTATCACGCTGAATATCGGCCTCCTTTTGCCGTAATTCCTCAAGGGTCTTGGCATAGACATATCGCCGCTTCTTGTGAATATCGGTGTAACGGAACATATAATGGCCGTCATTCCGCTGACTTTCGCCGGTTTTCAAAATACGGCCCTTCTGGTCTCGGCGCTTTTCAGACAAACTCAACGCTCCTTCCTTGAAAAGCGCTCAATAGGCTATGGCCCTATTGTATCATGCGGCATGAGAAAGTTCCACTTATATTGAGTAAGCAGACTCCAGATACCGTTCAAACGCTTTCCTTTTGATCAGCCGTTTGCTCCCATTCCAGAGTACAAACGGGCAATTTTCATCATTGGTCATATCCCGCAGCTTGTTGATGCCGATACCGAAGTAGGCTGCGGCTTCCTCCAGACTGAGGTTGGCTTTCTCCCACACAGGAACTCGCTCATTCGCCATGCTCATCACCTCCGTTCGCATCAAACTTCAGAAGCCAGTGATCAGGTATGACGAGTAAATCCGGGTCGATCTTGCAGAATCTTTTCAAAATGTCTATCTGGCACGCAAAGAATGTGCCTCTGTCCAGGCAGCGCGCTTCCCGTTTCCCTTTGCCCGAGTCATAATGCTCAGACAGCGATTCCAAACTGGACAGATACCCCGGCAGTATGGACGGCTCACACACGCCGTTTTGCAGCAAATACTGCTGGAAAGCAAACAGATATGTATCGTCCAAATAAAGCTTCAACAAACGCAGGCCCATATCGTCCATAGTAAAATAGCGGAAGCAGCTGTCTTTCGTGAAATGAATCAGACGGCTGCGGGGATTGACTGCGTGGATAATGAGGGACTCCACCAAGTCCCAATTCTCTCCCAACAGGAGGCTGCTACCGGGAATTCGACTACGTCCCAGCGGAGAAGCGGCTACATGATCGAGGAACATCCGCTCCGCCTCCTCGGACCAGCGCAGATTGTTGTCACCGAGATAATAGAGTGGGTAGTAGTAATACTTATCCACAAGAACACCTGACAGACGCGCACCCTTGTTATCCCAGCCGTATTCCGTAGCAAGTTCATAGGCGCTGTAATAGGCGAGCTGGTTGCCCAGCGCGGCATCCTTCTGCCGCCCGGGCTGCCAGACCGCTTCCAGCTTTATAGCAGCCAGCAGGCAGGCCGCTCCCCGGTGAAGCCGCAGCGTTTTCTTCCAGTTTCCGTGCCCACTCTCCGGAGCCAGCGCATGGGCTCGGACACGCTGCGCCCGACCCGGGCTTACCCTTTGAAGCTGACCTAAGCCAGCCTCTGTCAGACTCAGGGAGCGGACGATTCTGCGCCGGTATCCCTTCATACGCCGTTCCTTCAGATACCCCTCCTGCACCAGCTTTGTAACTAGGCGGCGATTATAGTCATAGTACCCCGGCAGCTTCCGCACCAGCGACACCGGCACCTCTCCACACAGGCCCACAAACTCCATCAGCTTCACTGCCATACATCCATTCTTAAACTGCATCTTCATATCCTCCATACGCATTCTCACAGCAACAGCACACCCAACAGGCTCACGGCCGCAAACACGAAACACGATTCACAAGGCTGCCCAGTCTTCACACCCGCAATCCTCAACTGCCATGCGCCCTTCCATCAGGCTGCCTGACTGCGCTCATTGCCTGTCATCAAATTTCTTACCAACTCAATCCCACCCTCGACTGTATTTGTGTCAGGAAGTCCTTGCGCCCCAATGGGTTGGGGGTTCCACACAACACCGAAAATCTGCAAGGGGTATTCGACATAAATAGGTATGTATTTTTTGGCCTATTCCTGCATAGTTTCGGTGGTGCTTTTCCAACATTCCGGATAACTTTTCAACCATTCCGGGAACTGTTCCGGCGGCAGGATCCAGATACGGGTCCCGTCCTGTTCTCCCCGGTGGCTGCACTGAAACGCAGAGCAAAGTGCAGCCGTATCGTTTGTGAGGAAGGCTGCCTCCAGTACATCCTGACAGTGCTTCAGCTCCAGATTGTCGTGGTCGATAAAGCGGCGGCTGCGGCCGATGTCATAGATGTGCTCGTATACCAACACGCAGGCACGGAACTTCGGCTGGTCATGATCCGGGAAGGTCCGGCGAATGGCATCCCGCAGCAGTCCGGCAAGAAACCGGGGACGGTCAGCGTCATCCCGCCGGGGCATCATCCCCGGAAGGGAGGCTGCCAGCCAGCAGCCCTCTGGAGTAATCTTTACGACTGCGGCTTGACTGTTGCCAGAAAATGTGTCTCCCGGAACGGTCTGCACAGGCTCCAGAACAGAGGCGGCGTACTGTCGGAGTTGGATGGCAGCATCTTCTGTCGACCGGACAGCGTCCAGTAGAATCTGGTCTCTGCGTGGAAAATACATGGTGTTCATGGCGGCTCCTTTCATTTTGACTATGTCCTTTTGGAACAAGCCCATCCAAATACTTCTCTCAAATTGGTCGAAGTATCGCAGTTTTTGTAGTTGACACTCACCCATTTTGGAATAACCAGTGAGATTTTCAGACGGTTTTCCTTGGTTCAATTTGGGTGAGATTTACTATATATAGCCATAGGGGATGCGCAAGCAGAAGGGGGGCGGGGTTGCTTCCATTCTGAGCAAAATTCATATTGGTTTGGTTCGCGTGTCGGCTTCCCTGAATAGACTTTGATAAACTTCCTTGCCTCCAGTTCCTTGATGTGACGCCAGAGGCTGGAGGGTTTGATCCCATATTTCTCTGCGGCTTTCTGCGGAAAAGTGAAATCACGTTTTCCACCACTCTCCATAGCCATGCAGAGGTAAAGGTACCTGGTACCTACGCCAAGATCCTGAAACTCGTGAGATAGCACCAGGGGCTTTCCCTCAATTAAGGATACTTCTACAACAACTCAAACCCTCGCTTACAAAACACTTTGCTGAAAAAAGAACTGAATGACAGGAGACCATACCCGCCCGCATGGGCTGGGCATGGTCTCTTTTTGCTATCTGCGTTTCTTTTTGCCTTTCCCGTGAGGCAACTGCGGTCTTGCCTTTCCTCGCTGGTTTAGGGGGCTTTTCAAGTATTTGGACTTTTTAATTCCGCTAATGATCGAGACAAATTCTTCATTCGTGAGTGCGTCATAATCAAGTCCGATGGTTGCCATGAATGCGCGGATTTGCTTTTCCTCGGAACTGCCCTCAAAATGGATGGCTTTTGCAAGCTGCTCCTGCACGGAGGAAACGGACAACTCATCATCCGCCGTCAGAGCATCGGTTTTATGTCCCTCACGAATGTCTGACAAAATTGCGTTCAAGTCGTTATCAACGAGGTGTCCGAAATATTCTTCTTCCTGTATCTGTGCTACTTGCAACGTATGCAGGTACAAATCATCAGCACTTTCGCCGTGTTCTATCAGAACCATTTGCCGGGTAGCTTCCAGAATGGTATTCATATCCTTGATCCGCATATCCGCGATCCGGTCAACGTAAATCTCGGCATCCAGCATGAACCGGCGAAAGTCCTTGTGACAAATAAATTCGGAAAGGAGCCGGTGGTTGAACTTGCCGTCCCTCAACACATCCACCGCATCATCGCTCAGATGCAGAGCGTCTAACTCTGTGTTTGGGTGATTCTTGTTTTCTGTCCGGCATAGCAAGTAGTCCGTGGACACGCCCAGCTTGTCCGCCAGCTTTGCAATGGCAAATGCGCTGATGTCCTTGTATTCGCCACTTTCATATTTGCCGATAGCTGAACTGGAAAGCCCCGTCAGTTCTGCAAGTTGTTCCAGCGTCAAATGTTTTTCTACCCGCAAATCCTTGATTCTCTCTGATGTATCAAGTCTTACCCGCATGGTATCCTCCTTTCATTTCCTATCCGCCCTATCCCTATCCATAAGCGTGGAAATCTGCGTTTTTCAGCGCGTTTTCCTACCTCTTGGATATACGGGAAAGGGCGTATTTTTTCGTTAAACTGTACCTGTAACAACACCTGAACCTTGAAAATCGAATGACCGTCCGAATGGGATATGTCCCCCGGCGAAGTGACGCATCTGCGCACCAACGGGGACGAAACGCCGGGGTGAGATTCCCGGGCAGGAACGACATTCGGGAAAAGCGGCAAAAAAACCACAGTTATTTTCAAACTATGTGAGAACAGCGAAGAACTCGCTGTTTTTGTGCCGCTGTCCATATCATTCAGCGATACGCCGGACAGCGTACACAATACACCGTTTCGTGTGCCTTTTCATCGAATCGCAAAAAGTCAAGCGGAACAGCAAAAACGATAGGTGGCCCTTGTGAACAAGGATACACGGGCGGCAATTCCATGAAAAGAGATCGGA
>OMGW01000241.1_pt1 | contig 20849 bp, 19 predicted proteins | sample 1646131 | NCBI WGS metagenome assembly OMGW01 (sample SAMN05578588, study PRJEB25193) | human gut metagenome | biome: Human Microbiome; feature: human-associated habitat; material: feces | host: Homo sapiens | place: USA:Birmingham
CTGCTCCGACGCCATCTTCAAGCAGCTCTCTCAGAACTACCTGAAGTTCCGCAACACCGCCCGGTACTGCCTGGGCAACCTGGACGGCTTTGATCCCAACAATCTGGTGGCTCCCGCCGACATGCTGGAGCTGGATCGCTGGGCAGTCACCCGTTTGAACGCCCTGATCGAAAAGTGCGCCCAGGCGTACAACGACTATGAGTTCCTGGTGGTGACCCACGCCGTCAACGATTTCTGCGTGGTGGAGCTGTCCAACTTCTATCTGGACATCATCAAGGACCGGTTGTACTGCGACGAGACCGACGGTCTGGCCCGCCGCAGCGCCCAGACAGCCCTGTACCTGATCCTGGATACCATCACAAAGATCATGGCTCCCATTCTGTGCTTCACCGGCGACGAGATCTGGCTGGCCATGCCCCACAAGGCGGGTGACGACGACCGGAACGTGCTGTTCAACGATATGAACGGTGTGTTTGCCGACTACGCTCTCTCCGCTGACGAGATGGCCAAGTGGGAAAAGATCATCGAGGTCCGCGACGCCGTCAACGGCGCTCTGGAGACGGCCCGCGCCGAGAAGAAGATCGGCAAGAGCCTGGAGGCCGATGTGGCCCTGACCGTCCCCGCCGAGGACGCATTCCTGGCGGAGATGGACGGCGCTGCTCTGGCGGACCTGCTGATCGTCTCCCAGGTGGAGGTCACTGTGGGCGGCGAGCTGGCGGTTTCCGTCAGCGAGGCTGCCGGTACCAAGTGCCCCCGCTGCTGGAAGCACAGCACCCAGGCTGACGAAAACGGCCTGTGCCCCCGGTGCGCCAGCGTGATCGCAAAGTGCGCTGACTTCGGCGAGGTCTAAGCGTCTTATCCAATTCAAAAGTATACGAAACACCCCCGGTGTGCATCCGCGCACCGGGGTGTTTTTGTTGAGGAAGCGGTGAAGCGGATGTCGACGGTGTACGCAAGGAGACGGGCGGGAGTTGCTTTTTGAGAAAATATTTTTTAGAATGACTGTAACGAGCCGGTCTGATTCCGGCACAAATCAACAGAAAGGGGGGGAGAGCATGACGGATTTTGACCGGGCGTACTGGGAAAACGCAGAGCTTGTGTACCGCTACGTGTTCTCCCTCACCCGGAACGCGGACCTGGCGGAGGAGGTGACCCAGCAGACCTTTTACGAGGCCCTGCGGCATCCGGGGAACTACCGGGGGGACGCGGCCCTGTCCACCTACCTCTGCGGCATCGCCGGAAACCTGATGAAAAAGGAGCTTTCCCGCCGGGCCAGGGAGAATCACGTTCCCATCGAGGAAATGACGGACCTGCCGGGGGAGGGCAGCGCCGAGGATGCGGCAATGGGGAATCTGAGCCGGCAGGAGCTGTTCCGCCGTATCCACGCCCTGCCGGAAAAGACCCGGGAGGTGGTGTATCTCCGGCTTTCCGGGGAGCTGCCCTTTTCGGAGATCGGGGCGATCTTAGGGGAGAGCGAGACCTGGGCGAGAGTGACCTTTTACCGGGCAAAGCAGAAATTGTTGGAAGGAGGCGGTGTGTAATGCTGCCATGCCATATTGTGAGAGACCTGCTGCCGTCCTATCTGGAGCACCTGACGGGGCCGGAGACGGAAGCTGATATTTGCGAGCATCTGGAATCCTGTCCGGACTGCCGGGCAGCCCGGGACGCCATGGCGGCGGACCTGAAAGCGGAAAAAGCGCCGCCGCCGAAGCTGAATTTTTTGAAGCGGCTCCGCTGGCAGCAGCGGCTGGGGGCCGTTTTGTCCGTGGCGGCGACGCTGCTGTGCCTGGTAGGGCTGTATCGGCTGGAATACTGCTATGACCTGACCGACACGGCGGAGATGAAGGAGATCATCCGGGAGGATCTGGTATCCATTTCTGGATTTCCGTATCACGGAGAGGTGGATGTTCTGGAAACTGCGACGCTAAAGGATCGGATGTTTGTTCTGTACCGGCTGGAACAGAATGGAACGTTTGAACGGCAGGGTATTTATCAATTCCAGCGGGGCTTGTTTGGCGGATACCGCTTTCGGAGCAGAGAATATGACACCTGTCCCATTGTGAATACGAGCCTGATCCAGATAGGCAGACAGCGGTATCTGGAGATCTATACCGCAAACTGGCCGAAGGAGGCTGCCAGCTTCCGGGTATTTCCCGGGTACCGTCCGCCTGCTTATGACGGCGAGGAGGAGATCCTGCCGGACATCAGCACACTGGCGCCGGTGTATGAGGGAACGGCGGCCAAGAGTATCCTTCAGGTGATCCCGGTGACGGAGGAGCAGGCCAAGGCTGGCTTTTTCGGCAGCATGTCCGTGGCTTACTATGATGCGGAAGGCAGCCAGTTGGATACAGGGGAGCTGATAAAGCTGTACCGGAATTCGGAGGGCGGCTCCGGCGGCGGGGGAGGCGGCAACGGAGCTATTTGGCCTGTGGATGTTTTCCAGGTGATCCTTGTCATTTTGGGTATCATTATGACCCGGTATTTCCTCTGCCCGGAGCCGAAAAAGGAGCGAAAAGATCATCTATAAAAAGATCCCCGGAGCAGCGCTCCGGGGACCTTTTATACGGTTCTTGTCTGTTTAGGCTGCGGAGTCAAAGGCTTCTTCCATCAGGAAGATGGTGCCGTCCTTTCCACTTTCCACAATGGCGTACTGGCGGAGGGCGCCGCCCGCGTCCACATAGGAAACGCCCCGGTTGGGGATCGTTTCCACAAAGGGAATGGCCAGCAGGAGAGGCCGGTCCGGAGAAAGGGCATCCGCCGTGTAGAGGTCATCCTCGCGGGTGAGCGTGAGCAGTTCGCTGTCCTCCCGGAAACCCACGATGAAATAGTGGAAGTCCGTGACGGAGCGGGTGGGCAGGAGTACGATCTCCGCCATGGGGTCCGCCTCCCGGTAAGCGTCATAGCCGCCCTCTGCCAGACTGGCATCCTCTGCGGGAAGGATGGAGAGGGCCTCGCCTTCTAAGGCGGGAGGTTCGGTCTGGGCGGGAGGATCGGAGGACTCCGTCTGCTGGGGCGTCTGCTCCGGGGCGTGATCTGCTGGTTGGCCGCAGGCTGCCAGACACAGCAGCAGGGAAACGGCCATCAACAGGGTCAGGATGCGTTTCATGGGATCACTCCTTTACAAGCGGGAAAGCTCAGTCCTTGTCCTTGGCGGCTTCGATGGCCTTGACCTCCTTCAAGGTCCAGCCGGAAACCGTCAGGTCGGCGGCCATCACCGGGTCCACAGGGACAGCCAGATACATATTGTTGCCATAGGTATAAGCGCCGGAGGTAACGCCGATGACCTGACCGTGGGCGTTCATCAGCGCGCCGCCGCTGCTGCCCCGGGAAATGTCGGCGGAGTTGACGATGCAGGGCAGGGCATAACGGTCCAGCTCATGAGCGGTGGAGCCGATGATGCCGGAGCTGATGGCCAGCCCCAGACCCAGAGGGTTGCCGATGGCGTACACCGGATCGCCGGGGCGGATGTCCGCCGTGCCCACCAGATCCAGATAGTTGAAAGCGGAGGTGGTGCGGCGGGACTGATTGGTCCGGGAGACCTTGATCACGGCGATGTCGATACCGGTATCGTAGTAGAGGACCCGCTCCACCTCATAGGTTTCCCCGTTGAGGAGGGTGGCGGTGGCCTTGATGGAATCCTCGATGGAGTGATAGTTGGTGACGGCCAGACCGTCGGCGCTGATGAAGAAGCCGCTGGCGTCGGCGGAGGAGACCTCATCGTGGACCTGCTCCTCCGTTTCATACAGGCTGAGCTGGAAGGCGGCGGAGAGGTAGCGGTCCGCCAGCTGGCGGGCGGTATAGTCCTTGTTCAGCAGCCCCAGAGCGTTGGCGGCAGAGGCGGTGCAGACGCCGAGGTCCATTAGGCGGGAGAGCACCGTGGTCTCCGTTTCCTTATAACAGAAATCCAGAGCGTCATAAATGGATTCCGCCAGATCGCCCACGGAGAGGATGCCAATTAGCTGGCGGCCGGTGAGTCCGATCCGCCAGGCGAAGGCTGCGGCGTCGGAGATCTCAAAGTCCCCGGTCTTGTCGCTGTAGCCCAGCATCCGCAGCAGCATAGCACACCAAGCGTCGGCGTTCAGGTGACCGTTGGGATCAAACTGTACGTTGCTGACGCCGGAGATCCAGCCCCGGCGGTTGGCGTAGTTCACAGCGGTGCGGGCCCAGTCCGGCACATCCCGGAAACCGGCAAACCAGCCGTCAGTGTCCGGTTTTTTCTCGCCGCCGGCCAGACGGACCAGCAGCACGGCGGCCTGAGCACGGGTAGCGGGAGCGGTCAGGTCACGGCCGGGGTCCTCGGAGAGCAGATGCAGCACCTTCAGGGCATCGGCCCGGCGGGCAGCATCCCCGGTCTGGGCGCTGGCCATGGGGATGGCGCAGATGAGAAGCATCACCGCGCACAGCGCGGATAACAGTCGTTTTTTCATGAAAAAGGCTCCTTTTGGATTTGGTGGCCTACATTGTAGCACCGAATGGACCGGATTGCAAGACGCCGGAGCGTTAGGCAAAAGAGAGGGAGATGGACAGTAGACAGCGATCAAAAAAACTGGTATGATAAACATATCGAGGAAATAAGCTTAACTTTTATGATAAAGGAGTGACTTGAAATGGAACTGAAAGACATTTTGAGCAAGTGCGATCACACGCTTCTGGCCCAGACGGCCACCTGGGACGAGATCAAGGCCATCTGCGATGACGGCATGAAGTACGGCTGCGCCAGCGTGTGCATCCCCGCCAGCTATGTGAAGCAGGCGGCGGAGTATGTGGCGGGCAAGCTGCCTATCTGCACCGTCATCGGCTTCCCCAACGGCTATGACACCACCGTAGCCAAGTGCTTCATGGCCACCGACGCCGTGAATAACGGCGCGGAGGAAGTGGATATGGTCATCAACCTCGGCTGGGTGAAGGACCGGAAGTGGGAGGACTTGCTCTCGGAAATCAAGGCCATAAAGGAGGCCTGCCACGGCAAGCTGCTGAAGGTCATCATCGAGTGCTGCTTCCTCACCGACGAGGAGAAGATCAAGATGTGCGAGATCGTCACCGCCTCCGGCGCGGACTATATCAAGACCTCCACCGGCTTCGGCGGGGGCGGCGCCACCCGTGAGGACGTGGCCCTGTTCGCCAAGCACGTGGGCCCCAATGTGAAGATCAAGGCTGCCGGCGGCATTGCCAATTTGCAGGACGCGGAGGATTTCATCAATCTGGGGGCTTCCCGTCTGGGCACCAGCCGCATCGTGAAGGCCGTAAAGGCCATGGAAAAATAAAAGGAGGATACTATGGGAACGCCGCATAATGAAGCCAAGAAGGGCGATTTCGCCAAAACCGTACTGATGCCCGGAGACCCCCTGCGCTCCAAGTTCATCGCGGAGACCTTCCTGACGGATTTGAAGCTGGTAAACAACGTCCGGGGCGTTCAGGGCTATACCGGCCTGTATAAGGGCGTGCCGGTGAGCGTGATGGCCTCCGGTATGGGTATGCCCTCCATCGGTATTTATTCTTACGAGCTGTATACCCAGTATGATGTGGAGAATATCATCCGGGTGGGCAGTGCCGGAGCCCTGCGGGCAGATCTGGAGCTGGGCAGCGTGGTGGCCGGTCAGGGCGCCTGCGCCAACTCCGCTTATCTGGAGCAGTATGAGCTGGGCGGCACCTTTGCCCCCATCGCGGACTTTGACCTGCTGATGGCGGCAGTGGAAAGCGCCAAGGAGCTGGGGGTGAAGATGCCTGTGGGCAACCTCTATTCCTCCGACACCTTCTACGATGCCGCCGGACGGAACATGCGCTTCCAGAAGATGGGCGTCATGGCGGTGGAGATGGAGGCTGCGGCCCTGTACTGCAACGCTGCCTACACCGGCAAGCGGGCGCTGGCCATCTGCTCCATCTCCGACAATCTGGTGACGGGGGAGGAGCTGTCCCCGGCGGACCGGCAGAACACGTTCACCAACATGATGAAGATTGCGCTGGAAGTCGCCGTGAAGATGGCGGACTGAGGCCGATAGACTGTTAACGCTTCCTGAAGGGAACACCCCGCCCGATCCCGGGCGGGGGTGTTCTTTTATGCGTGAAAGATATGGCAAAATTGAAAACAATTCGGGTTTCTTATTGCATTGCCCGGTTGAAATTGTTATAATGACATAGACCCTTGAGGTCGACCCTTTTAAAGAGCTTGCACCCGGCTTCCGAAGCCATACATAGGCTGTGATCCCTCCGGGGAACACGGCACGGTGCGTTTCAGAGCGGGAGCGGACGTTAAAAGGAGAAAACATGAAAGAGGTAGATTCCAATGAAGAAGTTTCTTGCTTTGACTCTGGCATTGGTCATGTCTCTGTCCCTGGTAGCCTGCGGTGATAAGAAGACCGACGATACCAAGACCGATGAACCTGACCAGAAGACCGAGCAGCCCGCAGAGAACGAGGGCGCCTATAAGGTCGCAATGATCACCGACTACGGCGATATCACCGACCAGTCCTTCAACCAGACCACCTATGAGGCCTGCAAGGCATTCGCTGAGGACAACGGCGTGGAGTTCAGCTACTTCAAGCCCGCCGGCGACAACACCGCTGACCGTGTGGCTATGATCGAGAAGGCCGCTGACGAGGGCTACAATGTCATCGTGATGCCCGGCTATGCTTTCGGCGGCGCCATCGTTGAGGCTGCTCCCGAGTTCCCCGATGTGAAGTTCATCGCACTGGACGTAGCTGCCGGCGATCTGCTGGAGACCGCTGTTGCCAATGCTGGTGAGTCCTATGACTTCAACCCCAGCAACTGGGATCTGAACAAGTACGTTGATATGAGCAACGTGTACTGCGCTGTGTACCAGGAAGAGCTGTGCGGCTACATGGCCGGTTACGCTGCTGTGAAGCTGGGCTACAAGAACCTGGGCTTCCTGGGCGGCATGGCTGTTCCCGCTGTTGTCCGTTATGGCTACGGCTTCGTGCAGGGCGTTGACGCTGCTGCTGCCGATCTGGGCCTGACTGATGTGAGCCTGAACTATGTCTATGGCGGTCAGTTCTTCGGCGATGCCGATATCACCGCTGTGATGGATACCTGGTATGCCGGCGGCACTGAGGTCGTCTTCGCCTGCGGCGGCGGTATCTACACCTCCGCTGTGGACGCTGCCAAGAAGGCTAACGCCAAGGTCATCGGCGTGGACGTTGACCAGGCTGGCGTCATCGCTGGCTACGCCGGCGTGGAAGGCATGACCGTCACCTCCGCTATGAAGGGCCTGTATCCCACCACCTATGACACCCTGACTGACGTTATCGTCAACGGCAACTGGGATGCTTACAAGGGCAAGATCGCTACTCTGGGTCTGGTGTCCGGCGAGGATCCCGAGCTGAACTACGTCCAGATCCCCATGGGTGAGGGCACTCAGTGGTCTGACAGCTTCACCCAGGATGACTACAAGGCCATGGTGAAGGATATGTTCGACGGCAAGATCACCGTTTCCAACGATGTGAGCAAGGCTCCCTCTGACTTCGCTACCGTGATCGCTGTGGAGGACCAGGGCGCTATCAAGGGCTAAGCGCAGAGCACAAATCTATATGCGAAAAGGAACGTCCTTTCGGACGTTCCTTTTTTATCCGCCAAAAGAAGGAGGTACGGAAAACCATTGGCGTCCCGGTGAAATGCGGTATTTCGGCTGTTGAAGCGGCTGGCAGTATTTTCGGGAACAGTTTGCGGAAAGCGGACGAGTCTCCCGATGGAAGCGCCCTGAGGAGACCACTCTTCAAAAAAATGATTCCGGCCGTCGATTTGCCTTTCTTTTTGAGCGGAGTTATAGTATACTGAACGTAATACTGGATGTGAGGGCAATATGCCGCTGCCGGTAAATGAATATGGTTTCCGTCCCCGCGAGATCCACACGGCGGGCCATTAAAACGGAAGGAGGGCGGTTTGACTTGGAAACGAATTACGCCATCGAAATGCTCCACATTACGAAGCGGTTCCCAGGCATCATCGCCAATGATGACATTACCCTTCAGCTGAAAAAGGGTGAGATCCATGCCCTGCTGGGCGAAAACGGTGCGGGCAAGTCCACGCTGATGAGCGTGCTGTTCGGCCTGTATCAGCCGGAGGAGGGAACGATCAAGAAGGACGGCAAGGAGGTCTCTATCAAGGACCCCAATGACGCTAATGACTTGGGGATCGGCATGGTGCACCAGCACTTCAAGCTGGTGGACTGCTTTACGGTGCTGGACAACATCATCATGGGCGTGGAGCCTACGAAGCATGGCTTTCTCCAGAAAAAGGAGGCCCGGGAAAAGGTGCTGGCCCTCAGCGAGAAGTACGGTCTCCATGTGGACCCGGACGCTTTGATCGAGGACATCACCGTGGGTATGCAGCAGCGCACCGAGATCCTGAAAATGCTGTACCGGGACAATGAGATCCTGATCTTCGACGAGCCCACCGCCGTGCTGACGCCTCAGGAGATCGACGAGCTGATGCAGATCATGAAGAATCTGGCGGCGGAGGGGAAGTCCATCCTCTTTATCTCTCACAAGCTGGCGGAGATCATGGCGGTGGCGGACCGCTGCACCGTGCTCCGCAAGGGCAAGTACATCGGCACCGTCAATACGAAAGACACCACACCGGCGGAGCTGTCCGCCATGATGGTGGGCCGCAACGTCAATTTCCATGTGGAAAAGAAGCCTGCGGAGCCGGGAGACGTGGTGCTGGAGGTCAAGAATATGACCATGGCCTCCAAGGTCCATAAGAACAACGCTGTGAAGAATGTGTCCTTCCAGGTACGGCGGGGCGAGATCGTCTGCATTGCGGGTATCGACGGCAACGGCCAGACGGAATTGGTCTACGGCCTGACCGGTCTGGAACCGCTGGTGTCCGGCGAGCTTTTCCTCTGCGGGCAGGACATCACCCACACCTCCATCCGCAAGCGGAGCACCATGGGCATGAGCCACATCCCTGAGGACCGGCATAAGCACGGTCTGGTGCTGGACTATTCTCTGGAGGACAACATGGTGCTCCAGCGGTACTTTGAGCCGGAATTCACCGACAAGGCAGGTTTCCTGCGGCGGAAGAACATCCGCGGCTACGCGGAGCGGCTGATCGAGCAGTATGACGTGCGCTCCGGTCAGGGTCCCGTTACCATTGCCCGCTCCATGTCCGGCGGCAACCAGCAGAAGGCCATCGTGGCCCGGGAGATCGACAAGGATCCGGAGCTGCTGGTGGCAGTCCAGCCCACCCGCGGTCTGGACGTTGGCGCCATTGAGTACATCCACCGTCAGCTGGTCGCCCAGCGGGACGAGGGCAAGGCGGTGCTGCTGGTGAGTCTGGAGCTGGACGAGGTCATGGACGTACCCGACCGCATCCTTGTGATGTACGAGGGTGAGATCGTGGGCGAGCTGGATCCGAAGACCACCACCCAGGAGGAGCTGGGCCTCTACATGGCCGGCGCCAAGAGAGACGAGGTGAAGGCATGAAAAAGAATATTTTCAAGAGCAACGGCTTCCAATCGCTGCTGGCCTCTCTTTTGTGCATCGTGCTGGGTCTGTTCCTCGGCTATCTCGTGCTGCTGGTCATCAATCCCGCTGGCGCCGGCGAGGCGATCCTTACTGTGGTCAAAAACTTCCTGACCTATAAAAAGACATCCTCCCAGTTGAAATATCTGGGCAACACGCTGGTCAAGACCGCACCGCTGCTGATGTGCTCGCTGTCCATCCTGTTTGCCTATAAGGTGGGCCTGTTCAACATCGGCGCTGCGGGCCAGTACTGCTTCGGCGTGGCACTGAGCCTGTACGCGGCGCTGGGTTTGGGCTGGAGCTGGCTGCCCTGCCTGCTGGTGGCTATGGCCGGCGGCGCAGTGCTGGGGGCCATCTCCGGTGTGCTGAAGTCCTATTGCAACGTCAACGAGGTCATCTCCGGCATCATGCTGAACTGGATCGTCCTCTACCTGACCAATATGCTGCTGACCACGGTGAAAGAGGCCGCCAGCCCCTACACCATCGTGCTGGCCAACAACAACCCCTCTGCTGTGCTGCCCTCTCTGGGATTGGGGGCGCTGTTCAACAAGAATCAGTATGTGGGTCTGGCCATCCCCCTGTCCATTGTGATGGCGATTCTGATCTGGATCGTACTGGATAAGACCAGATTCGGCTATGAGCTGAAGGCTACCGGCTTCAACCGCAACGCCGCCAAATACTGCGGCATGGCGGAAAAGCGGAACGTGATCCTGAGCCTGGTGATCTCTGGTGCACTGGCCGGCATGGGTGCGGCGCTGCTGTACCTCACCGGCTACGAGCAGTGGCAGTGCTCTACCTCCTCCGTTCCCGCCATGGGCTTCAACGGCATTGCCGCCGCCTTCTTAGGGGGACTGAATCCTCTGGGGACGGTGCTGGCGTCCTTCTTCATCCAGCACATCACCGCCGGCGGCGCGTATGTGGATAAGTCCCTGTACTGCGCGCAGATCTCCGATCTGATCTCTTCCATCATCATTTATCTCTGCGGCTTTGTGCTGTTCATGAAGCATGTGATGAACAGCTCCATTGCCAAACGGGAGGAAAAGGCGGCTCTGAAGGCCAAGGCTGCCGCAGAACAAGATGCGGCCAACGGGAAAGGAGGCGATCAGGCATGAGTTTGCTGCTGCAATATACCCTGATCTTTGCCTCCGTGCTGATCCTGGTGGCTCTGGGCGGCTGCTTCTCCGAGCACTCCGGCGTGATCAATCTGGGTCTGGAGGGCATCATGATCATGGGCGCTCTGGGCGGTGCCCTGACGATGCGCTATCTGGGAGAGAACAGCTCTCATTTTGTGACGATCCTGGCAGTGGTGCTGGTTTCCGCCGCGGTGGGCATGGTGTATTCCTGCCTGCTGGCTGTGGCCTGCATCAACTTCAAGGCAGATCAGACGTTGGTAGGCACAGCTTTGAACCTGCTGGGCACCGCCGGGGCCACCGTCATTGTCAAGGCCATCAACACTGCGGCCAATCCCGATGACGTGTCCTCCATCATTCAGTACGCCGGTGCCAAAAAGGCATTTACCGTGAACATCGGCTCCTTTGAGTTCAGCTGGTTCATGCTCATTACGGCGCTTTTGCTGGTAGCCTCCTATGTGCTGCTGTACAAGACACGGTTCGGCCTGCGGCTCATGGCCTGCGGCGAGCATCCTCAGGCGGCGGACAGCGTGGGTATCAACGTCTATAAAATGCGCTGGGCCGGTGTGCTGATCTCCGGTTTCTTGGGCGGCTTGGGCGGCATCGTGTTCATCACCGCCGGTGTGTCCGAGTGGCGGTTTGAGTACGGCGTGGCTGGCTTCGGCTTTCTGTCTCTGGCGGTGATGATCTTCGGCCAGTGGAAGCCCCAGCGCATCGCGCTGGCAGCGCTGCTGTTCGGCTTCTTCCGGGCCTTGGGCAACGTCTACACCGGCTTTGCCTTCCTGAAGGTCATGAACCTTCCCAGTTCCGTTTACAATATGCTGCCCTACATCATCTCCCTGATCGTGCTGGCCTTTACCTCCAAGAATTCCCGCGCACCCAAGGCGGAGGGTATTCCCTACGACAAGGGTCAGCGATAACCGAATCGACTGTTTGTGCTTCAAAAAGCGTCTTTCCGCATTGCGGAAAGACGCTTTTTCTCTGCTTTTTTTCGGCAGAGAAGTGATTTGCGGCGTGATTTGACATGGATTTTACATGGTTTGTCTTTTGCCTTTTACATACAGCCGGTACACTGATAAGTGTGAAAAGGGGAAAACCCAAATATCAAATAAAAAAGGAAGACAAACATGAAAAAGACACTTGCATTGATTTTGACCCTGGCCTTGAGCCTGGCGGTCCTCACCGGCTGCGGATCCAAGACGGAAACGCCTGCTGACACGAACACCGACAGCAACGCGCAGACGGAGGCTCCCGCCGCCCTCTCCGGCAGCGTGTCCACCAACGGCTCCACCTCTATGGAAAAGGTCATCGGCGCTCTGAGTGAGCAGTTCATGGCCGACAACAGCGGCGTCACCGTCACCTATGATCCCACCGGCTCCGGCGCAGGCATTGAGGCTGCCAGCAACGGCAGCGCCGACATCGGCCTTGCCTCCCGCGCCCTGAAGGACGAGGAGAAGGCCAGCGGTCTGACCGAGACCATCGTGGCGCTGGACGGCATCGCCGTCATCGTCAATGCTGACAGCAAGGTGGCGGATCTGACGGTGGAGCAGATCGGCAAGATCTTCACCGGTGAGATCACCGACTGGAGCGAAGTGGGCGGCGATGCCGGCACCATCTCCTGCATCGGCCGTGAGGCGGGCAGCGGCACCCGGGATGGCTTCGAGTCCATCACCGGCACCAAGGACGCCTGCAAGCTGGATCAGGAGCTGACCTCCACCGGCGGCGTCATCGAGGCGGTTGCCGGCAACCCCAACGCCATCGGTTACGCATCCCTCTCCGCTGTGGAGGGTAAGAACACCGTCAAGGCCGTCACCGTAGGCGGCGTGGCCTGCACGGAGGAAACTGTTCTGAACGGCAGCTACGCCATTCAGCGGCCCTTCGTGCTGGTGACCAAGACCGGCGTGACCCTGTCTCCCGCAGCTCAGGCATTCTTCGACTACGCTACCTCTTCTGCTGCCAGCCAGCTGATCAAGGCCGCCGGTGCGGTTCCGGTCGCGAAATAAGGGAGCAATCGGCGCGGATCTCGTACATCGCCTAAGATCTGTTCGATCAAAGAAGTGAGGGGGACCCCCACAGGGTTCCTCCCACACCCTTCCTTCCCACAGCATGACAAGCCCGCCTCCATCTATCACCGTAGGTGGAGGCGCTTCCTGTAAAACCGAGAAAGGAGCCAGACATGGACTCTGACGCAATTCTGACCGCCGTCAACGCGGTGGAAAGTATTACAAATCCCCCGCATACACCGGAGCGGAGCAGCTACCGTGCCCGCAAAACCGTGGAGCAGATCATCCATTTGATTTTCCTGCTGTGCGGCATCGTGGCGGTGGCCTTTGTGCTGCTCATCAGCATTTATCTCATTCTCTCCGGCCTGCCCGCCATTCGGCAGATCGGCCTGTTTCAATTCCTGCTGGGCAAGGTCTGGGACCCCACCAACACCACCACCGGCGCACAGTACGGAATTCTGCCCTTTATCCTGACCTCCGTTTACGGCACTGCCGGGGCCATCGTCATCGGCGTTCCCGTAGGGCTGCTGACCGCCGTATTTCTGGCGAAGGTGGCCCCGCCGAAGCTGGCGGCGGTGATCCGCACGGCGGTACAGCTGCTGGCGGGCATTCCGTCGGTGGTGTACGGTCTGGTGGGCATGATCGTGCTGGTGCCGGCCATCCGGAACCTGTTCCACCTCAGCTCCGGCGCCTGCCTGCTGGCCGCTATGATCGTGCTGGCCATTATGATCCTGCCCTCCATCATCAACGTGTCGGAAACGGCGCTCCGGGCCGTTCCAAAGGAGTACGAGGAGGCCAGTCTCGCCTTGGGCGCGGCGGAGATGGAGACCTATTTCCGCGTCAGCGTCCACGCCGCCCGCAGCGGCATCGCGGCGGCGGTGGTGCTGGGCGTGGGCCGGGCCATCGGTGAGGCGATGGCCATCATTCTGGTGGCGGGCAACGTGTCCAATATGCCGGGGCTGTTTACGCCGGTGCGCTTTCTCACCACCGGCATTATCTCCGGCATGGCCTACGCCAGTGTAGGAAGCCTGTATCAGCAGGCGCTTTATTCCATCGGCCTGGTGCTGTTCCTCTTTATCATGCTCATCAATGTGTTTCTGAACGTGTGCGTTAAGAACCGGAAGGAGGGCTGACATGAACGGACAAACCTTATCCCTTCGCCGTCGGGTCTACAACCGGGGGATGCGTGCGCTGGTGTGGCTATGCGCCGGACTGACCTGCGCGCTGCTGGTGTTTTTGATCGGCTACATTTTCTGCCGGGGGATCCCGGGGCTGACCTGGGAGCTGCTGTCCGGCCAGACCAGCTATATTAAGAATACGATTGGTATTTTACCAAACATCCTCAACACTCTGTATATCATTTTGGTGGCCATGGTCATCGTTCTGCCCTTGGGCGTGGGGGCCGCCATCTATCTGACGGAGTACGCGGAAAACCGGCGGCTGGTGAGCCTCATTGAGTTCGCTGCCGAGACCCTGACGGGGATCCCCTCCATTATTTTCGGTCTGGTAGGGATGCTGTTTTTCGTGCAGAAAATGAATTTGCAGGCAGGCGTACTGGCGGGCGGACTGACCCTGGTGGTGATGATCCTGCCCACCATTCTCCGCACCACTCAGGAGAGTCTGAAAACCGTGCCCCAGTCCTACCGGGAGGGAGCATTGGGCTTAGGGGCCGGAAAGTGGCGCATGGTCCGTACCGTGGTGCTGTCCAACGCCATCGACGGCATCGTCACCGGCTGCATTTTGGCCGTCGGCCGTATCGTGGGGGAAAGCGCCGCCCTGCTGTATACCGCCGGGTTCGGCCTGGTGCTCAACGGCTTTGTAAAGGCGCTGCACGCCTCCTCCGCCACGCTGACGGTGGCTTTGTATGTCTACGCCAACGAACGGGGCGAGACGGCGGTGGCCTTCTCCATTGCCACCATTCTCATGCTGCTGACCCTGCTCATCAACCTCTCCGCCGTGTTTCTGGGGCGGAAGCTGAAAAAGAATTGAGGAGACCCTATGGAACCGATTTTGGAAGCAAAAAAACTGAATCTCTGGTATGGCCCGAACCATGCCCTTCACGATGTATCCATCGCCATTCCTGAGCACGAAATCACCGCCTTCATCGGGCCCTCCGGCTGTGGAAAATCTACCTTTCTGCGGACGCTGAACCGGATGAATGACCTGATCCCGGGTGTGAAGCTCAGCGGCGAGGTGGATTTCCACGGACAGGACCTCTACGGCAGCTCTGTGGATCCCACATGGCTCCGCAAGCAGATCGGCATGGTGTTTCAAAAGGCCAACCCCTTCCCCATGAGCATTTATGACAACGTGGCCTACGGCCCCCGGACCCACGGCGTCCGGAATAAGGCGAAGCTGGACGAGATCGTGGAAAGCTCTCTGCGTTCCGCCGCCATCTGGGACGAGGTGAAGGACCGGCTGAAGAAAAGCGCCTTGGGGCTTTCCGGCGGTCAGCAGCAGCGTCTGTGCATCGCCCGGGCTTTGGCGGTGGAGCCGGAGGTGCTGCTGATGGACGAATCCACCAGCGCTCTGGACCCCATCTCCACCTCTAAAATTGAGGATCTGGCGGCGGAGCTGAAAGGCCGGTACACTGTGGTCATGGTGACCCACAATATGCAGCAGGCCGCCCGTATTTCCGACAACACCGCCTTTTTCCTGCTGGGGGAGCTGGTGGAGTTCGGCAAGACAGAGCAGCTGTTCTCCACCCCCGCCGACAAACGGACGGAGGATTACATCACCGGGAGGTTTGGGTAAGATGCGCAACATATTCGACGAACAGCTTTTGCAGCTCAACCACGAGATGATCGAGATGGGGGCGCTGTGCGAGGAGGTCATCGCCCTGTCCTCTCAGGCGCTGACGGAGGGGGACACGGCGCTGGCCTCCAAGGTAGCTCCTCTGGACAGCGAGATCGACCACAAGGAGCGGGAGATCGAAAACCTCTGCCTGAAGCTGCTTTTGCGGCAGCAGCCGGTGGCCCGGGATCTGCGGCAGATCTCCGCCGCGCTGAAGATGATCACCGACATGGAACGCATCGGCGATCAGGCGGAGGACATCGCGGAGATCGTGGCCTTTTTAGACGGGCGGCAGGCGGAAAATGACGTCCTTTTGAAGGAAATGGCAAAGGCGGTCATACAAATGGTGACGGAAAGTGTGGACGCCTATGTGAAATGTGATATAATGTTGGCGAAAAAGGTCATCGCGGCGGATGACGTTGTGGACGAGCAGTTTGCCCGGGTCAAGCAGAGCCTGATCGGAAAGATCGCGGCGGACCCGGCAGACGGCGAATACGCCCTGGACCTGCTGATGATCGCCAAGTACTACGAGCGCATCGGCGATCACGCCACGAACATTGCCGAGTGGGTCATTTACTCCGTGACCGGGACCCACAAGGACGAAATCACACTGACATAAGGAGATTGCTATGATCTGGTGCGTGGAGGACGACGCCAGTATCCGGGATATTGAGCTGTACGCCCTGACATCCACCGGCTTTGAGGCCAGAGGCTTTGACGATGGAGCATCCTTCTGGGAGGCGCTGCAGACGGAAACGCCGGAGCTGGTCCTGCTGGATGTGATGCTGCCGGGGGAGGACGGTGTGTCTCTGCTGAAAAAGATGAAGGCCGCACCGGCCTTGCGGGACATCCCCGTCATCATGGCCACGGCCAAGGGCGCGGAATATGACAAAATTCAAAGTCTGGACTTAGGGGCCGACGACTATCTGGTGAAGCCCTTCGGCGTCATGGAGATGGTTTCCCGGGTGAAGGCGGTGCTGCGGCGGTGTCATCCCGCTGACACGGGCCATGTGCTCTCTGCCGGGGGCCTTTCTATGGACCTGGACTGCCGCACCGTGACGGCGGACGGCCAGCGGCTCCAGCTCACTTATAAGGAGTTTGAGCTTTTGCGGCTGTTTCTGTCCCATCCGGGAATGGCATTCACCAGAGAACAGCTATTCACACAGGTGTGGAATATGGAGTACATGGATGACAGCCGCACACTGGATATGCACATCCGCACCCTGCGGCAGAAGTTAGGGGCCTACGGCAAGCTGATCGAGACCGTTCGGAACGTGGGCTACCGCATGGAGACCGGCCTATGACCGGGAAGATCTTTCGTTCGACTCTGGCGGCGTCACTGACGGTGCTGCTGGCATCGCTGCTGGTGATCACCGGCTGCCTTTACACCTATTTCGGCACGGTGCGGGAACAGCAGCTTCAGACAGAACTGACACTGGCTGCGGCGGCGGTGGAAGCGGACGGCGCGGACTATCTGGCCCGCGTCCGGGACACTGCGGAGCGGCTGACCTGGGTGGCATCGGACGGCGCAGTGCTGTATGACACCCGAACGGATACGCAGCCCATGGAAAATCATGGCCAGCGGGAGGAGATCCGGGAGGCGCTCACCGGCGGCAGCGGCAGCAGCGCCCGCTATTCCGAGACGCTGACGGAAAAGATGCTCTATCAGGCGGTGCGCCTGACGGACGGCTCTGTGCTCCGCATTTCCGGCAGTCAGAAAACGGTATGGATGCTGGTTCTTGGGATGCTCCACGCCGTCATCGTGGTGGCGCTGTTGGCGGTGGGACTTTCCGCACTCTTGGCGAGCCGGGCGGCCCGACGGGTGGTGGAGCCGCTGAACCGGCTGGATCTGGAGCACCCGCTGGACAACAACGCCTATGAGGAGCTGTCTCCGCTGTTGGGGCGGGTCTACGCCCAGCAGCAGGAGATCTGCCATCGGACCAGAGACCTCCGGCAGCGGCAGGACGAATTTGAACAGATCACCGGCAGTATGCGGGAAGGTCTGGTGCTGCTGGACCACAGCGGGCGCATCCTCAGCATCAATCCGGCGGCCCAAGCACTGTTTCATGCAGACGGTACCTGCGTAGGACAGGATTTCCTGACAGTGGATCGCCATCCGGACCTGACCGCCGCCATCCATGACGCCGCCGAGACCGGACACAGTCAGCTGCGGGCAGAGCGGCGAGGCCGGGAATACCAGCTTGATTTCAGCCGTATCGAATCCAACGGCAAGGTGCTGGGTACGGTTTTGCTGGCCTTTGATGTGACGGAGCAGGCGGAAGCCGAGCGGATGCGGCGGGAGTTCACCGCCAACGTGTCTCACGAACTGAAAACGCCCTTGCAGTCCATTATCGGCAGCGCGGAATTGCTGGAAAACGGCCTGGTGAAGCCGGAGGATCAGCCTCGGTTCCTGAACCGTATCCATCAGGAGGCGGACCGGCTGGTGGCGCTGATCAACGATATTCTCCGCCTGTCCCAGTTGGACGAGGGCGGTGCGTTGCCCCATGAGCAGGTATCCGTTTTGGAGTTGGCGCAGGAGGCGGCCCGCTCTCTGACAGCACAGGCGGCGGCACAGGCGGTGCACATTTCCGTGACCGGCACCGCCGGAACGGTTTTCGGCGTCCGGCGGCTGCTGTACGAGATCGCCCGGAACCTCTGCGAGAACGCCGTGAAGTACAACGTCCCCGGCGGAAGCGTCACCGTAGAGGTGGCGGAAACGGATCGGGACGTGACCCTCTTGGTTCGGGATACCGGCATCGGCATCCCGGAGGGGGATCAGAGCCGGGTCTTTGAGCGGTTTTACCGGGTGGATAAGAGCCATTCCCGGGCCATTGGCGGCACGGGGCTGGGGCTGTCCATCGTGAAACACGCCGTAGCGTATCACCACGGGACCCTCCGGCTGGAAAGCCAGCCGGGGAAGGGGACCGCGATTGCGGTGACGCTGCCCAAGGAGCCAACAGAATGAGATTCAGAAAACCGTGGGGCCCTCCCACGGTTTTCCTTTTCAAACGGCCGCTTTCCGTGTATACTGGAACAAAAAACGAACGAGGTAGAGGACTATGCCGATTTTTGATACTCATGCCCATTATGACGCGGACCGCTTTGACAGCGACCGGGATGCGCTCCTTTCCGCCATGCCGGGGGCTGGCGTGGGACTGGTGCTGGACCCGGGATGCGACCTGCCCTCCTCCCATGCGGCGGCAGAGCTGGCGGAACGGTACCCGCATGTGTACGCCGCCGTGGGCATCCATCCGGAGGACTGCGACGGCTTCCAAGACGAGAATCTGACGGAGCTGCGGCAGCTTTTGGAGCAGCCCAAGGTGGTGGCCATCGGGGAGATCGGACTGGACTACTACTGGGAGGACAACCCGCCCAGAGCGTTTCAGCAGACGGTATTCCGCAAGCAGCTGGCACTGGCGGCGGAGCTGGACCTGCCGGTGATCGTCCATGATCGGGAAGCCCACGGGGACTGCCTTGCCATCATCAAGGAATTTCCCACCGTCACCGGCGTGTTCCACTGCTTTTCCGGTTCGCCGGAGATGGCGGCGGAGCTGCTGAAGCGGGGGTGGTATCTGGGCTTTGACGGCCCCATCACCTATAAAAATGCCAAGCGGGCCCCGGAGGTGGCGGCGGTGACGCCGCTGGAGCGGATCGTGGTGGAGACGGACGCTCCCTATATGGCTCCGGTACCCATGCGGGGCAAGCGGAATGACAGCCACTATCTCCCCTATGTGATCGAAAAACTGGCGGAGTGGAAGGGCGTGACGGCGGAGGAAATGACCCGCGTGACGTGGGAAAACGGCAGACGGCTGTTCCGGATTTGAGATAAAAACACTCCCGCACCGAAAAGGTGCGGGAGCGTTTCTTATGTATGCAGCAAAACGGATTTCACGATGATGCTGACGCCGCCCAGCAGGAAAAACACGATGGACAGCTTTTGCAGCCGCTCTCCGCTGATGTGAGGGGAGAGGAGCCGGGCCAGCCGGGCGGCGCAGAAGGCGGCGGCCAGCGAGATAAGGCTGAAGCACAGGGAGGAGCGGTTCAGGAGCCCGGTGCAGAGATACAGCCCGGTGCGGAACAGGTTTTCACCCAGAAAGAGGAAGCAAATGCTGCCCTTGAATTCATCGTAATCCTTGGCAGTGCGTTGAAGGTAGGCTACCAGAAACATATTGATGCCGAACAGCCCCGCACACATACCGGAGAAGAAGGCCACCAGATACCGCAGCCACGGGATCTCCCGACGGTCCGGGCGGACGGGGCGCAACCGGCGGGTGGCCATTTCCAGTCCCAGAAATACCACAATGCCGCCCAAAACCGTTTTGATGATCCAAGGCAGGGAGAAGCGCAGCAGCCAGGTCCCGGGGACCACCCCGGCCACCATGGCCAGCAGCAGGGGAAGGATGGCCCGCCAGCGGAAATTGTTCCGGCTTTGCCAAGTGATCCGACCGTTGATGACCAGATCCGGCAGCAGACTGCCCGGTGTGATCAGGGTGTTGTCCAGCCGCATGGCCAGCAGCGGTGCGGAGATCAGGGGATTCCCGAACCCAATGAGCCACTTGAGGGTGTACGCCGCCAACTGGACGAGAAAAATAAACAGGATCATGCTTCCGGTGTAGTTCATGAGATTCCCTCCCACGCGAAGTTCTGTGTACGTTCCCAACTATACCACATCGCATCGGAGAAAAAAAGCTTTTTTCTCATTTCCGCGCCGCTGACAGTGGAAAATTGCCGGATTTGGTATAGCCTTTGGATTTTTTGACCATACTCCTTCCGTACCTATGAACAGGAAGGGAGGTATTGTATGGAAAACAAGGTGAAAAACGTACTTTCGGGCATTGGCTTTTACGGCACGCTGGCGGTGTGCCTGCTGGTGGTGGGGGTGTGCGGCTGGGTCCTGCTGCAGGACCGGGAGGACCCGCTGCCCCAGCAGGCGGTGACGCCTCAAGTCCCCGTGTCGCAGCCGGTGGAAATGCCGGAGGTGCGACTTCCGACAGTGGAGACTTTGGAGCCGGCGCCGGTGCCGGTCCCGCCCAAGGAAACCAAGGAGCTGCCGGAGGTGGAGGTGGATCACACGCCTGTGGCGGCGGAAGCACCCCGTCTGGTGGTGGCCCCGCTCCGAGGGGATGTACTGACGGCTTTTTCCATGGAGGAGCTGGTATACAGTCCTACTTTGGGAGATTGGCGTACCCACAACGGCGTGGACATCGCCGCCCAGCAGGGAACCACGGTACTGGCGGCCTCCGCAGGGGCGGTGCTGTCGGTGACGGACGATCCCCTGATGGGCACCACCGTGGTGCTGGAGCATGACAACGGCTATCAGACCACCTATGCCAATCTCCAGGCCAAGCCCAACGTGGAGGCCGGGGACCCGGTGTCCGCCGGGCAGATCATCGGCGCGGTGGGGACCACCGCAGCGGCGGAGTCCGGACAGCCCCATCTGCACT
>OMGW01000244.1_pt1 | contig 20664 bp, 30 predicted proteins | sample 1646131 | NCBI WGS metagenome assembly OMGW01 (sample SAMN05578588, study PRJEB25193) | human gut metagenome | biome: Human Microbiome; feature: human-associated habitat; material: feces | host: Homo sapiens | place: USA:Birmingham
AAAAATTAAATGGGAGGAAAGAGAAAAGGTGCAGAGCTTTGGATGTGTCTTGAAAAGACGTTGCACAGAGAGATGCACTTTTTCTGAAAATCTGCCGGAGGGATGGAATGGGGGGACGGCTTTGGAGAAGAAACAGGAGGATGGCCGCTTTTGCAGGGCCTATCTGCGGACCATGGATCCGGAGTAGGCTGCCGCAGAGATCGGCAGACGGGACGGCTACGCCATGCTGGGGCAGAAAGGGACCCAACAGAAGCTGGAACGGATGCGCTGCGATGCGGCGGCGCAGCTGAAGCGGGAGGATGTACTGCGGCAGCTGGCACGGCTGGCCTTTGGCCGGGTGGATGATGCGGTGACGCTGGCGCTGCGCCGGGGAGAGACGGAGCCGGAGGGCTTGGAGCTGTCGGCTGTGTCTGAACTAAGGGTAACAGAAAAGGGCGTAGAGGTCAAGCTGGTGGACCGGGTCCGGGCGTTAGAGACGCTGTGGAAGCTGTTGGAGGCCAGCGAACCCCAGCAGGCGGATCCGCTGCTTCAGGCGCTGGCGGCGCTGCCGGGGGAAACGGGAGACTGGAATGAGAAATGATATGATCCGGTTTTCCCGCAAGCAAAGGCAGGTGCTGACCTGGTGGCGGCAGAACCGTTGGCAGGCTATCATCTGCGATGGGGCAGTCCGCAGCGGAAAGACGTTTTGCATGGGACTGTCCTTTTTTCTGTGGGCCCAGAGTTGTTTTGACGGACGGCAGCTTGCTCTGTGCGGCAAGACGGTGGGGGCGCTGCGGCGGAATTTGCTGACGGAGTTGGTCCCCTGCCTGCGGCGGATCGGTATGATCGTGCGTGAAAACAGGAGCGCCAATTCCCTGACGGTGGAGTTTGGCGGGCAACGGAATCAATTTCTGCTGTTTGGCGGGAAAGACGAGTCCAGCGCGGCGCTGATCCAAGGGAGCACATTGGCGGGACTGCTGCTGGACGAGGCGGCGCTGATGCCACGGTCTTTCGTGGAGCAGGCGGTAGCCCGGTGCAGCGTCCGGGGCAGTAAGCTGTGGTTCAACTGCAATCCGGAGGGGCCGGAGCACTGGTTCTACAAGGAGTGGATCGAGAAGGCGGAGAGCCGGGGGGCGCTGCGGCTGCACTTTACGATGGCGGATAATCCCGGCCTGTCGCCGGAGATCCGGCAGCGGTATGAGCGGCTGTATACGGGCGTGTTTTACCGACGGTTCGTGCAGGGAGAATGGGCGGCGGCTCAGGGCTTGGTATATGACTTTTTCGACCCGGCCAGAGATGCGGCACCGGTGCCGGAGGGGGCCTTCAGCCGGTGGCGGGTATCCGTGGATTACGGGACGGTGAATCCACTGTCCATGGGACTTTGGGGGGAACGGGACGGCGTTTGGTACCGGGTAGAGGAGGCCTATTACGATTCCCGCCGGGAGGGACGGCAGAAAACCGACGCGGAGTACGCGGATATGCTGGAGCGGCTGGCGGCAGGGCGGGAGATCCAGCGGGTGATCGTGGACCCGTCGGCGGCCAGCTTCATCGAGACCCTGCGGCAGCGGGGCTGGCGGGTAAAGAAGGCCAACAACGATGTGGCTGACGGCATCCGGGTGACGGCGGATCTGCTGCGGCAGAGGCGGATCGTGCTGTGTAATACCTGCCGGGACTGTCTGCGGGAGATGGCCCTTTACTGCTGGGACGAAAAGGCGGGAAAGGATGCGCCGAAAAAGGAACACGATCACGCCATGGATGAGATGCGGTACTTTGCCATGGATCTGTCAGGCGGGGAAAAGGGCGGATTTGCGGCAGTCAGCGTGGCGAGAGGCGGATATCGTTAGGAAATATATAAAATGTTGTACGGGACTGTACACCAAAAGCGGGTGTGGACGGGAGAGTAGGAGACCGATTTCCGAAGGGAGGAGAGGTTCGTTTGAATTTTTGGAAAAGGAGAGGCGATGAAGCGGCAACGGCCCGGACTATGCAGCTGCGGGACCGGGAGCGGCATCCCTATGCGGGGCTGCGGAGCTTTACGCCTCAGCGCGGCGGAGAGCTGCGGCTGTATCAGGCGGTGCGGGAGGCTGTACCGGTGGTGGACGCCGCCGTGTGCAAGCTGATCCGCCTCAGCGGCGGTGCGCTGGTGTTCTGTGAGGATCCGGAGACAGAAAAGCGGCTGCGGGACTTTTTAGAGCGGGTCCCGGCGGGGCGGGGACAGTACGGTATCAACGCCTTTTTGGAGCAGTACCTGGAATCGCTGCTGATCTGCGGCGGCGCCGTAGGCGAGATGGTGCCGGCGGCGGGAAACCGGGATCTGGCGGCACTGCTGTGCGGACGGATGGACCGGATCGAGCTAAGAGAGGGAGAAAGCCCGCTGAATTTTCAGATTTTCGGGCCGGATGAGCGGGGGCGGATGGCAGCTTTGCCGTATCAGGAGCTGCTGCTGTTCACTCCGCTGCATCCGGAAGCCGAGCACCCCTACGGCGTGTCGCTGCTGCGGGGATTGCCGTTTATGGCGGATATTCTGATGAAGATCTACAACACGGTGGGGGTCAACTGGGAACGGTGCGGCAATATGCGGTTTGCCGTGACCTGCCGGGACGGCGACGGCAATGCCGCGGAACGGGGGCAGCTTCTTGCCAGCGAGTGGAGCCGGGCTATGCAGGATACCAGAAGCGGCAGTGTCCGGGACTTCGTGGCGGTGGGAGATGTGGATATCAAGGTCATCGGCGGCGACGCGCCCATTCTGGACAGCCAGGTGCCGGTGCGGCAGGTGCTGGAGCAAATCGTGGCGAAGACCTCCATCCCGCCCTTTATGCTGGGGCTGAACTGGAACTCCACGGAGCGGATGAGCGCCCAGCAGGCGGATATGCTCACCACGGAAATCACTGCTATTCGACGGACGCTGACGCCGGTGGTGGAGCAGATCTGCCGGATGTGGCTGCGGATGCAGGGAGAGACGGCGGCATTTTTCGTAGACTGGGAGGATATCAACTTGCAGGATGAGGTAGAGGAAGCCAAGGCGGAACTGTACCGGGAGCAGGCGAGGAAGCTGCGGATCGAGAACGACGCGGCGGAAAGGACTAAGTGACGTGCCTTGGCTTCTGCGAGCGTAAGCGAGCCGCGGCGTTGCCGCGCCAAGGGTTTTGCGGAGCAAAACCTTGAAATCGGCGGACCTTGTCTGACGATTTGAGTGAAATGAAGGGGTCCCCGCAAAAGCGGCGCTTTTGTGGGGGGGTGCCAAGGCGGAGCTGTACCGGGAGCAGGCGAGGAAGCTGCGAATCGAGAATGACGTGGCGGAAGGTAAAATTGAGGACAGGGCGGCGGGGGCCGCGAAAAAAGCGTGACAGGAGGAAACGGATGCTGACAAAGGAAGAACTGGATCAGATCAACCGGTTCAGCAAGGCGGAGCTGACGGCGGATCAGGTGTATACATTCAGCGTGCGGCTGTGCGACAACGAGGTGGACCGGGACTTTGAGCGGTTCGGGACGGAGGATCTGGACCGACTGGGAGAATTGTTTTTAGGCAAGAGCGGAATCTTTGATCACCAGTGGTCCGCTAAGGGCCAGACGGCCCGCATTTACCGGACGGAGGTGGTGCGGGAGCCGGGTACTGTGACGGCGGCGGGGGATGAGTACCGTTGGCTGAAGGGGTGGGCCTACCTCATGCGGACGGAGAAGAATCAGGAGCTTATCACGGAGATCGAGGGTGGTATCAAGAAAGAGGTCAGCGTGGGATGCAGCATGGGGCGGAGCGTGTGCTCCGTGTGCGGTGCGGAAAACGGCGCCTGCGGCCATATGAGGGGCCAGATGTACGGCGAAAAGCTGTGCTTTATGGAGTTGAAGGACCCAAAGGATGCCTATGAGTGGTCCTTTGTGGCGGTGCCTGCCCAGCCAAGGGCCGGTGTGGTGAAACGGTTTGGTTCCGAGGGGACAGAACTGCGAATGCTGCGCAAGCAGGCAGAGCTGGGTCAGCGGTATCTGACTGGGCTGCGCCGGGAGGTGGTGCGTCTTGCTATGCTGGCGGACGGGCATCTGGATGGAAAAATCTTCACCAAGGCCGTTGGGAGACTGGATGAGGCGGAATTGCTGGAGTTAAAGAGGGCCTATGAGGCCCAGATCGCGAAGAAATTTCCTGTGGCTCCGCAGCTGCGGCAGCAGGCGGAGACCAAGCGGGAGGATGAAGCGGTGTTCCTTGTCTGATGGGACAAACACAATATGAGGGAGGAAATTGCATGAACGTTTCTTATGAGGGCATCGGCCAGTGGGCCGCCACCTTTGCCTGCGACGGTGTGTCCGCGGGGCAGGTGGTGAAGGTCAGCGGCAACGGAACAGTTGCCAAATGCGCGGACAATGACGGCTTTGAGGGTGTGGTGCTGTCCGTGGCCAGAGACGGCAAAGCCTGCTCTGTGGCTATGGGGGGCATGGTGACGGTAAGCTACACCGGGGCTTCCGCGCCTGCTGCTGGTTGGAACTCTTTGGCAGCGGACGGCAGCGGCGGCGTGAAGGTTGTTTCCGACGGCGGCAAGGGCTATCTTGCCGTGGAAGTGGATACCACCGCTAAAACCGTGACCATTGTGCTGTAAGGAGGGGGAGAGAATATGGCTTATCATTATGAAAATCTGAAACTGGAAAAGGGTATGTACAGTCAGAGTGGCCGCAGCTTTGCACAGACGCTGGAAGCTCTGGACCCCAGCGAGAACTACAAGGGCACCTCTCTGGAGGGACTGGACGCCTTCCAACGTCAGCTCAAGCGCTTTGACATCAAGGTGAAGGGCGCGGGCAGCGATAGAGTGGAGAAGTTCTTCTGGTCTACGGAGTCCGCTGTGCTGTTCCCGGAATTCGTGTCCCGTGTGGTGCGTCAGGGCATGGAGGAGGAGAGCATCCTGCCGGACATCACCGCCACCGTCACCAATTTTGACGGTATGGATTACCGTTCCATCGCATCCACTCCTACGGAGGAGGAAAAGAAGCTCAAGCGTGTGGAGGAGGGGGCGCAGATCCCCCAGACTACCATTCATACCCAGGAGAATCTGGTGCGGCTTCATAAGCGGGGCCGTATGCTGGTGGCTCCCTATGAGGCCATCCGCTTTCAGAGACTGGACCTGTTTGCCGTGACGCTGCGGCAGATCGGTGCGTACATGGGCCGGATGCATCTGGAGGATGCCGTGAAGGTGCTGAAGGACGGTGACGGCAACAACAATGCCGCCAAGGTCTATGAGGTGGGCAGCAATCCCATCGGCGGCAGCAAGGGTGCTCTGAGCTATGACGTACTTCTGGACTTCTGGGCGCAGTTCGATCCCTATACCATGAATACCATGCTGGTGAGCAATGACATGATGCTGGCCATGCTGAAGCTCAGCGAGTTCCAGAATCCCAATACCGGGCTGAATTTTCAGGCCACCGGTAAGCTGACCACTCCTCTGGGGGCCAAGCTGCTGCGATCCAGTGCCGTGCCCAGCGGCACCATCATCGGCCTGGACAAGAACTATGCTCTGGAGCAGATCTGCGGCAGCGAAGTGGTGGTGGAGTATGACAAGCTCATTGACCGCCAGCTGGAGCGGGCAGCCATTACCTCGGTTTCCGGCTTTGCCAAGCTGTTTACCGACGCGGCCAAGGTGCTGAAGGTCTGAGCTTGTCCACCGCACCGGGATTCCCGGTGCGGTGGAGCGGAAACGGAAGGGGAGTGACCTATGGAGATAACGGCGGCCGCATTAGCGGCGGAGCTGTGCGGCGCCTCTCAGGAGGACCCGCTGCTGGCGGTGCTGTGTGAAGCGGCGGAGGCGGCTTGGGAGAGCCGTCTGGACCCCGGTGTGACGAAGGAGGACTGCGGCGGCGCGCTGCGGTGCGCGGCGGCGTTCATGGCGGCGGCGGACTACATGGGAAAGAGGTGCAGGGCGGAGTCCTTTACCGTGGGTGAGGTGACTGTACGGCAGAGCGGCGGTCAATCCGCGGCTGTGATGGCGGAGACCTTGCGGCAGACGGCGGAGCGGCTGATGCGTCCCTATGCCGCCTCCGGGGAGTTTTGCTTCAGGGGGGTGCGGGGATGACCGGCGTGATGGGGGAGATCCTGGAACATTATGGTCAGACCGTAACGCTGCGGAGCAGAGACGGCGAAAAGTCCGTCCGGGCATTTATCCAGCCCGCCGCTGCCCGGGACGAGACAGTGCCGGGAGAGCAGACGCCCATCGGTTGGATAGACGAACGGCTGTGGAGGTATACCGGGCTGGAGAAGGTCCAGCCGGGGGATACCGTCATTTGGAGGGGACGGAGCTTTCGGGTGCGAAGCAGCCGGGAACACGCCCTGTCGGACGAGATCAATCACTGGTGGGCCTTGCTGGAACCGGAGCGGAGGGCAGCGGAATGAAGGAATTGTCACAGATCCGCAAGGCGGTGCTGGACGCCCTGCGCGGGGCCGGGATTCAGGCTATGGAGGCGTTCCCTGAGAAGCAGGCCATGGCGTACAGCGGTGTGGTTGCGGCGGTGGGTGTCGGCGCGGCCAGCGGAAAAACGGCGGGCTTCTGCCATTATTTAGGAGAGATGAAGGACCCGGAGACTCAGGCGGTCCGGGAACGCTACGGCAAGGAGCTGTTCGGGCAGATCACCGTGGAACTGCGGGCGAATCGGGCGGCGGACTGCGAACGCGGCTGCGAAACGGCCACCGAGGTGCTGCTGGGCGGGCTTCCGGAGGGAGTCCGCACCGGGGAACTTACCTGGGAGGCCATTTGCTGGGAGAAGACCACGGGAATGTTCTTGCGGCGGGGCGTTCTGGAATGCAGAGCCCTGTTTCTGACGGAGAGCGCCGTGGAGTCCGGAGAATTTCTGGATTTCCGACTGAAAGGAGTTATGAGCGAGTGAGTGAGATGAGACATGAGCGGCCGGGGGTCTACTCGGTGTATGACGCGTCCGGCGTGACGTCTGCTGGTCGGGCGGCCAAACGGATCGGCGTGGCGGCCCTGGCCGTTAAGGGAACGGCCAATACAGCGGTGACACTGACCGGTTATGGTGCCGGTGTGGAGGTCTTTGGTGAGGACGGCGCTGACACGCCGGGCATGAGCACACTTTTGAAGCTGCTGTTTGCCAACGGCGCATCCACGGTTTACGCGGTACGGGTAGGTGCAGGCGGGGGATTGGAAGCTTATCAGGCGGCGTTTGCCGCCCTGGCTAACTGCGATGTACAGGTGGTGGTGTGCGACAGCAGCGAGCTGACCATCCAGAAGGCACTGAAAACCGCCGTGGAAACGGCATCTGCGGCCAGAGGGGAGCGGATCGGCGTCATCGGCGGCAGCGGAGATACGGCGGCGCAGTTGGTGACCAGGGCGGAGGCCATCAACAGTGAGCGAATGGTACTGGTTGGCCCGGATATGAAGGATGAGAGCGGCAAAGCCCTTTCCGGTGTGTTTGCCGCGGCGGCGGTGGCAGGTGCTATTGCCTGCGGTGCGGACCCGGCAGTACCCCTGAACGGGGCGGAGCTGTACGGCATCGGCGGTTTACAGAGCGTTTACAGTGACAATGACATTGACCTGCTGGTTCAAGGCGGCGTAACGCCGCTGGAGGACGTGGGGGGCGTGGTGTCCCCGGTGCGGGGCATCACTACCCGGACAAAAACCGGCAGCGCCGCCGACAGTACCTGGCGGGAGCTGACAACCGTCCTGATTGCCGACGATGTGATCCCTGCGGTGCGGTCTGCCCTGCGGAGCAAGTTTGCCAGAGCCAAGAACACCGCTCAGGGCCGGGGAGCTATCCGGGCACAGACCATTGTGGAACTGGAAAAGAAAAAGGACGCACAGATCATCGAAAGCTACGGCGAGGTGGCGGTGACGGCTGCAGCGGACGATCCGACGGTGTGTCTGGTGGAGTTCAGCTTTGCTGTGGCCCATGGGTTGAACCAGATCCGCCTGACGGTGCATCTGACGGTTTAAGGAGGGACGGATATGAAGGGATTTCCCACCAGTGCGGACATTTATCTGGAATTGGACGGGCGGAAGATCGCCGTGGTGCAGAGCTACCGGGCCAAGGCAGCCAAGTCCAGCAAGAATATCGAGGCCTTCGGCGAGAGTGAGCCGGTGGCAACCATTGAGGGGCAGAAGAGCTATACCGTGGAGCTGACCCGGCTGTACGCCACGGATACGGCCATTTCCGATGGCATCGACTTCTATAATCTCACGGATTTCTCTCTTGTGATCTGCAAGCCGGACCGCAAGGTCATTTACAGCGGCTGTGAGTGGAGCGGCATTCAGGAGGACGGGGAGTTGAACGCCACCGTGGCGGAACGGGTGACGCTGACGGCGGCCCGGCGCATTGAGACCACGGCATGAGGACAGTGGACGCTCTGAAGCCGCTGACAGCGGAGGAGTTGCTGGAGCTGTGGCGGTACTATCGGGAGAGGGTGGAAGATCCGCTGGAACGGACGCTGCTGTGCAACGCCGCCATTCTGCGGGATAGCTGCTATTGTCAGGGAGAAGCGATTTACGGAGATGAGCTGGAGGTCTTGCGGGACCTGACGCCCGGCGAAATGGAAGACCTTCTGCTGCGGCTGGCGGAGGGAGAAGCGCTGCCGGAGGAGCGAGGCGGCACCTTCGACCTTCAGCGGTTTGCGGATATGAAGGGGGAATGAGCCGGTGGACTATTTATGGGAGCTGCGGCGCCGCCAGCAGGCAGCGCTAAACCGTCTGCTGACCGGCGGCCCCTCCAAAGAGGAGACCACGGCGGAGGAGGAAGTTCTCCGCCGTGCTGCGGAGGGGGCTGAGAAAGCGCCTGCTGGACGGGAGAAGGGGATCTCCCGTCCAACGGCGGAACAGGGAAAGCTGATTGGTCAGGCGGAAAGCGGTGAAGCACTGTCATCTGCAAAGCGGAAAACGTGGAACAAAGCGGAAGCTGATGACAGACTGCTGGATGGGCTGACGGCGCAGGCAGAAGAATTTCAACAGGCCCGCCGGGCGGATGCCTTTTGGCGGAGTGAGCCGTTTTCTACGGGGACCCTGCCGGGGTTGCTGATGGCGGAAGGAAGCAGGGCGGCGACGGAGGTGGAGGACATCTCCCGGGCTGTTCAGCGGGACGCACGGCGGTATGACGGCGGATTTACCATGTTTTAAGAGGGAGGAATGGCATGAGATTATCCTCCATGCGTTATAAAAACTACACCTGGCCCCACAATCCGGAGACCTTTGTAGTGGAATACCGGCGGCAGATGGCGGCCCATAAGATACCATTGGGCGGCTGCGTTTTGCAGGATCTGGGCGTAAATTGCCGGATTCTACGGGGCGAGGGCGAGTTTGCGGGGCCGGGGGCCTATGAGGAATTCAAGGCGCTGGCGGCGGTGTTTCAGGAACCGGGAGCGGGGATGCTGACGCATCCCGTGTGGCGGACGGACCGGGCGTATTTCGTCGCCCTATCTGTGACGGAGGAGCCGCGGCCGGACTATGTACGGTACAGCTTTGCGTTCTGGGAGGATGACAGCGGCTATGATGGTGGCCTGACGGAAAACAATGACGGCAGGACGTGGCCGGGGAGCGGCTTGGCGGCGTCTGAAGAGACCCATGGAGCCGGGCGGGTATACACCGTAAAGCGGGGGGATACCCTGTGGGGCATTGCCCGGCGCTGTGGCGTGACCTTGAGCAGCCTGATCGCTGCCAATCCACAGATCAAAAATCCCAATCTCATTTATCCGGGGAATGAGGTGAGGCTGCCGTGACAGGACGGATCTTTACGGCAGACCATCATGTCTATGACCTGCCGCCGCTGCTGAGTTGGAACGTGAGACATACGGGGACGGTGCCCTGCGACAGCTGGTCCGTGACGGCGGTGTATCAGCCGGAAATGCTGACAGTGCTGCGAATGGCGGCGGGTTTCGCCGCCATTGAGAATGGAATGACACAGTTACGGGGAATCGTGGACGAATATACCGTGGAACTGGGCAGCAGGGGGATGACGGTGACACTGTCCGGCCGGGGATACGCCGCACGGCTGTTGGATAACGAGTCCCGGCCTGTGACCTATGAGCAGGTGACGTTGCGGGAACTGATCCGCTGTCACGCGGAGCCTTATGGAATTTCCTGCGGGGCTGCGGCGAATCTGAGGTCCACGGTGCCCTATACCGCCGGGGCGGGGATCAGCCAATGGAAGGTGATTTCGGAGTTTTGCCGGACCTATGGAGGCTTCCTACCCCGGTTTGCCAAAACCGGAGAGCTGCTGGCAACACCGGAACAGGACAGTGGAAAGAGAATCATCCTTGACAGCGGCAGTCCGGTGCTGAATTGCCGAATCCGGGAGGATCACTACGGCGTGCTGACGGAGGCGCTGGTCATCGACAAGCGGCAGAATGTCAGCTACTCTGTGAAAAATCCGGAGATGATCGCCAAGGGCGGCCAGTGCCGCCGGGTGATCTATACGCCGGGGCGGAGCACCTGGGATGCCATGCGCTATACGGGAGAATACCAGATCCAACAATCCAAAAAGGAGGAGCAGGCGGTGACGGTAACGCTGCCGGGGAGCTTTGGTGCATTTCCGGGGGATCGGGTGACGGTGAGAATGGAAAAGCTGGGCATTACCGGAAATTACCGGGTGGCGGAAACGGAAAACCGGTTTTCCGCCAGAGAAGGAGCCGTGATGATCTGGACATTGAAGGAGTGTGGTTGAAATGTGGCTGGCACAGAGCATGAAGCAGGCGGTCCCCACGGCGGATGCCGACCAGGGGATCTCTACCATAGTGGGAGATCAGATGGGAGTGGTGACCCGGGGCGAAGTGCGGCAGTTACCCATCTACGGTCCGGGCGGTTATGTGTGGCTGCCGGAGAGCGGGGCTTCCGTGCTGGTCATTAAGGGTGGCCCCGGCGGAGAGGAGCAGTGCGTCTGCGGCGGTAAGCAGGCGGAGGTCCCAAAGGGGATGCAGCCGGGGGAGGTCTATATTTACGGTCCGAAGGGCAGCAATGTGTATTTGCAGAAGGATGGGACGATTGAACTGACAGGGCGAATTTCCATCAGAGGACAACTTCTTATCAACGGGCAGCCTTACAAACCTTGCACCTGCGGAGAGGGAGGGATTCTGTAGTGCTGATGCTGGTGAACGGTGATTATGTACCGCAGGGAAACGGATTACAGTCAGCGAAGGGGGACGAGGCAGTTTTGCAGCGGGTGCTGATGAAACTGACTGCCCGGCGGGGGCAGTTTCCCTTTATGGAGAATTTCGGCAGCAGACTGTGGACTTTGGACCGGCTGCGTCCTGCGGAACGGCAGGTTGCGGCGGAACAGTATGTACTGGAGGCCCTCCGGGATGAGCCGGGCCTGATGGTAGAGCAGGTGACGCTGGCGGAGAACGGCGGAAAGGCGTCCCTGACGGTGAACGCCGTCAAAGACGAACGCCGATTGACGGCGGAGGTGGCCTTGGGGCAGGAGGGAGTGACAATGTGAGAGCGACGGAGACGATCTATCGGGAAATGCTGGTGGCCTACGCCAAGCGGCGGGGCGGACAGCTTCAGGAGGACTGCGACCTGTCGGTGCGGCTGTGGGCGGCAGCGGCACAGATCCAGGCGTTGGAGGCACAGGCGGAATGGGTGCTGGGGCAGAGCTTTCCACAGACAGCTGCAGGGGTCTATCTGGACCGCCACGGAGCCATGCGAGGCATCGTCCGACAGGCACCCAGCAGGGCGACCGGTCAGTTGACCTTTCGGCTGTCCAACGCACAGACCGGCGCGGTGAGCGTGGAGACCGGAACGGTATGCATGACGGAGGGAACTGTCCGGTTCCGGACTACGGAGCCGGGGACGATCCCGGCGGGGGAGATTTCGGTGACCGTGGCGGCGGAGGCCGTGGAGACTGGCAGCAGCGGGAACGTGGGAGCCGGAACAGTTCATGTGCTGACGGCGTGTCCCGTGGCGGTGACGGCAGTCACCAATGAAAAGGCATTCACGGGCGGACTGTCGGAGGAAACGGATGAGGAACTGCGGCAGCGGATTTTGGACAGCTTTCAGCGGCTGCCCAATGGAGCCAACGCCGCGTGGTATGAGCTGACCGCCTGCCGTCACGAGGGTGTGGCAGCGGCCAAGGCGGTGGGAAAAGCCCGGGGCGCCGGGACAGTGGATGTGTATGTATCGGCACCGGATGGTATTCCCTCGGAGAAGTTGCTGACAGAGCTTCAGACGGTTTTTCAGAAAAGCCGGGAGATCGCGGTGAACGTGCAGGTAAAAGCGCCTACGGCCGCGACAGTGGACGTGGCAGTGACGGTAAAAACGGCGGAAGGGACGGATTTTGCCAATGTGAAGACTGCGGTGGAGGCTGATCTGGCGGAGCAGTTCAACGGAAAGCTGTTAGGCAGGGGCGTGAAGCTGGCGGAGCTGAACAGCAGAATCTATGCTCTGCCGGGTGTAGAGAACTGTCATATTACGGCCCCGTCAGCTGATCTGGCGGCCAATGACACGGTGCTGCCGGTATTGGGGACGGTGACAGTGACAGAGGAGGCGTGAGTCGTGTGTATGAGCAGTATTTGATTCGCCTGTTGGCCCCTTTGAGTCTCTACAATCTCCGAGCACCCCATAACGGCGGCGAGTTGGCGGCGCTGGGCGGGGAGCTGGACAGCGTCAGTGGGCTGGTAGAGCTGGTGGAACGGGAAAGCCTGCTGGCCACGGCGAAGAGCGAGGGTCTTGACCGCCGGGAGGTATTGTTTGCTCACAAGCCTGCGGCCGTGACCCAAGAGGACCGCCGGGAGGCCATCGCCGCGCTGCTGCGGATCAGCGAGGACAGCCTGACACCGGAGGCCATCAACGATACTCTCACCGGCTGCGGCATCCGGGCCAGAGCGGAGGAAAAGGCGGACGGTAGCCTGCGGGTCGTATTTCCCAGAACTGCCGGTGTGCCGGCGGAGTTCGACCAGATCAGGAAGATTATTTTAGATATTCTACCCTGTCATTTAGAGGTGGAGTTCTACTTCCGCTATCTGACCTGGGCAGAATGTGAAGCGGCGGAATATACATGGGATGAGGTGGAGACGGCACAGCATACCTGGGAGAGCTTTCAACTGGCGGTGCCGCCGGAGGAATGAGACATGAGTGAGATCATAACCGCCGCCATCACCGGCTGTGTGACGCTGCTGGGGGTGCTTTTGAGCAACCGGGCGGCCCAAGCGGTAACGGATGAGAAGCTCACGGAGCTGACCCGGGAGGTCCGGGAGCACAATCATTTCGCACGGCGGGTGCCGGTGGTGGAGGAACAGATCCGGGGCATGGACCGCCGGTTGGAGCAATTGGAGCAGGGGCAGCGGCGTCAGCCCATCTCTTGAGATGGCGGACAGAGAGGAGCAGGAATGGATATTTCAGCATTTGGTATGGCAGGCGTGGCGGCGATCACGGTGATCTGCTACCTCGTGGGTTGGATCGTTAAGGTGTCCGGTCTGGACAATAAGTGGATCCCGGTGATCGTGGGTGTCTGCGGGGGGATCTTGGGCGTTGTAGGGATGCTGGTCATGACGGATTTTCCGGCGGCGGACCCGCTGACCGCCGCTGCGGTGGGAATCGTCAGCGGCCTCGCGGCCACAGGCGTGGATCAGATCAGCAAACAGATGAAGGACTGAGGGCGGAAAGGAGCGCGAAGATGGAAAAGATGTTTGAGAAAATCATCAGCGAAGGGAAAAAGTCCGGCAAGAGCATTGAAGAGATCAATGCCGAGCTGAAGGCGGCTGGGGCCAACTTCCACTTGAATCCCGACGGCGGCGTGGCCGGTTGGACCGATGCAGAGATGGAGGAGGGCTTTATCCCTGCAGAAGAGGAACCCAAGGAGGCCCGGCGTACCTTGGATATGCGCCGCAGAATGGAATTTGCCGGGACTGAGCAGATCCAGTGGATCCCCGGCGGCAGGTTTGCAGTCAGTTATGACGAGGACGGCTACGCCAAGAGCGCCGTCCGGCTCCATGACTGATGTATTTGCCTGCGCCAGAGCGCAGATCTATTACAACAGCAAACGGAAATCTCTGGCGCAGGTGAAGCGGGAGTCCGGATGCAGCCACATCATCAACGGCTATTTGTTTAACGGCAGCTTTCAGCCGGTTGGCTGGACGGTGATCGACGGCAAGGTCATCAGTCGGGACGCCTATCAGGACTGGGGAATTTCCATCGGTTCTGATGGGAAGCCCCAGATGTTGACGGATCGGGGCGGCAGTTTCCTTTCCGGGGTGCCTCTTTTGAAAAATGGGGCGAAGCTGGAGCGAAGCCTGACGCCGGATGTGGCCCGCTCCGCAGCCCGGACAGCTGTGGGCTGGATGCCGGATGGACGGATCTGCCTGTGGTGCGACAAGACCAGCCTGACCCGGGAGCAGCTTCAAAACAAGCTGCTGGGCCTGGGCGTGGCGGATGCGCTGATGTTGGACGGCGGCGGTTCCACCCAGGGATTTTTTCCCTCTGGTAAGGTGGCCAGTTCCCGAAAGGTGCCGACGATGGTACTGTTTTGGGAAGAGACCCACCAGGAGGAGAACACAGACCTGAACTGGGCAGGAAAATCTGGGATCCTGACGGAGGCCCAGCTTGCGGAGCCGGAAAAAGCCGTTACCCGACGGGAATTGGCGGAAATTCTGCATCGGCTTCAAAAATAAATTCAAAAAATCGGGGAGGCTTTTATGAAAGTTTCCCCAATTTTTTGCTTAAAAGCCAGTGCTTGACAACAGAGCGGAGCGGGGTATGATGAGATTATATCTTGCAAAGGGGAATGTACTATGACCAGAACAATCGGAATAAGAATAATCTGTGTGGCGGCGGCAGTGATTTTGGCGCTGGCTTCCATATTCGGCGTGGCCAAACTCACCACGGACCCGGCCTTTTACCAGAAGTCTATCGCCGCACTGGAGGAAAAGCAGGAGACGGTTTTGGAACTGACTGCGGCCTCCACAGCGGCATCGGCGGCGATTACGCTGCTGCCCGGCGACACGGCTACGCCGATCGCGGACAAGCTGGCGGATCTCAGCGGCTATTTTCTCATCGTGCTCTGCGCCATTTTTCTGGAAAAATATTTGCTGACCATCACCGCCGGTGCGGCATTCAAGGTCCTGATCCCGGCGGCCTGCGCGGCCTTTGCCACTGCGGCGCTGTTCCCCCATCTGCGGCGGACGGCGGGCGCGCTGGCGTGGAAACTGGCATTGTTCAGCGTAGCAATCATGCTGGTAATCCCGGTGGGGATCCGGGTCAGTGACCTGATTGAGGATACCTATCAGGCATCCATTGCGGCTACTATTCAGGAGGCCAAGGAGGCTACGGATACCATTCAAAGCAGCCAGAATGAAGGCTCAGCAACGGAACAGAGCGGTATTTCCGGATTCTTTTCCAAGGTGACGGACAGCATTACCGGTGCTGCGGCCGGTGCGGTGGAAAAGCTGCGGAATGTGCTGAACCGCTTTTTGGAGGCCCTGGCAGTTATGCTGGTGACCACCTGCCTGATCCCGATTCTGGTGCTGCTGTTTTTTGTGTGGCTGGTAAAACTCATTTTGGGTGTGGAACTGCCGCCGCTGGGGGTGCCCCGCCGCTCCGGCGAGAAAATCGGCGGAGGAGAGACTTGACATCCGGTTGCAATTCCGACAGATCTGTGGTATGTTAGAAAAACGGACCGCATGGAGCGGAACGTAAACGAAAACGCTCAAAGAAAGTTGAGGATCACCTATGTCAAACATTACAAAAACCGCCATGATCACCGTTTGCGGACGGCCCAACGTGGGCAAGTCCAGCCTGACCAACGCGCTGGTGGGCGAAAAGGTCGCCATCGTTTCCAACAAGGCCCAGACAACCCGGAACCGGATCTACGGCATTGTGAATCGGGAGGACACCCAGTACATTCTGCTGGATACGCCGGGACTGCACAAGCCCAAGTCCGCTCTGGGGGATTACATGGTGAAGGTTGTGACCTCCAGCCTCAGCGATGTGGACTGCGCGCTGCTGCTGGTGGAGCCCATCCCCCATGTGGGAGGACCGGAGAAGGCGCTGATCGACCGCATCCGGGAGGAAAAGATCCCCTGCATCCTGTGCATCAACAAGATCGACACTGTGGAGCCTGCGGAGTTGCTGCCGGTGATTGCGGCTTACAACGAGGTGTGGGACGGATTTGACGCCATCATTCCCATTTCTGCCCATAAGGGCGGCGGTCTGGACGATTTGATGCATGAATTGCAGAAATACGCCCAGGATGGTCCTCAGCTGTTCCCGGACGGAGAGACCACCGACCAGCCGGAACGGCAGGTCATGGGCGAGCTGCTGCGTGAAAAGCTGCTGCTGTGTCTGGATAAGGAGATCCCCCACGGCACCGCCGTGGAGATCACCAAATTCTCCGAGCGGGATTCCGGGGTGGTGGACGTGGACGCCACGATCTATTGCGAAAAGGCCAGCCACAAGGGCATCATCATCGGTAAGCAGGGTGCCATGTTGAAGAAGATCAGCTCTCTGGCCCGGGCGGATATGGAAAAGTTCATGGGCACGAAGGTCTATCTCCAGACCTGGGTGAAGGTCAAGGAAAATTGGCGGGATAATCTGAACTATGTGCGGAGCATGGGCTACCGGGATGAATAACAACAAAGGGCCGGGAAGGATATCATCCTTCCCGGCCTTTTTTATTTGCTGCTGGTCAACTGCCCCAAAAGCGGCTCAAAGTCTACGCCATCCTGCTCTGTGAGTCCCTCGGCCAAGGTGCGCGCAATGCAATCACGGACAAAATCCGCAGCGGCTTGGGCGGCCTGAAAAAGGGGAACACCCCTTGCCACCCCTCCAGCGAGGACGCTGGCGAACAGGTCGCCGGTGCCGGAAAAGTCCTGCGGCTCCCGGGGAGTCTGTACAGCTTTGCTCTCGCCGCTGTCACGGTCAAAGCACAGGGCTCCGGTCTGTCCCGGCTCCGAAGAGTAGCCGGTGAGCACCACAGACCGCCGTCCACCCACACTTAACCGGCGAACCACCTCGTAGGCGTCGGTCCGCTGAATTTCCTCATAGGGACGGTCCAGCAGCAGCGCCGCCTCCGTCAGATTGGGAGTGATCACATCCGAGTTTTCCGCCAGCACCCGCATCCCCCGGCACAGTTCCGGTGTGCAGGTGCGGTAGGCGGTGCCGTGGTCGCCCATGACGGGGTCCACGATGACGGCGGTGCCGGATTTCTTGAACGTATCAAAAAACCGTGCCACGGTGTCCACCTGATCGGCACTGCCTAAAAAACCGCTGTAAATGGCATCAAATTGCAGATCCATAGCGGCCCAGTGATCCGCGATACGGCCCATTTCCGCCGTCAGATCCAAAAAAGTATTGCCGGGAAAACCGGTATGAGCGGAGAGCAGGGCGGTAGGCAGGGGGCAGCATTGGCAGCCCATGGCGGAGAGTACCGGCAGGGCAATGGTCAGCGAACAGCGACCAAAGCAGGACAGATCGTGAATGGCAGCGATGCGGGGTGTGGACAAAGCGATCCCTCATTTCCATGCGAATAATTTCAAACCCCATTGTACCGCGTAAATTCTTCTTGTTCAAGAGGAAAAACTGTGCTATACTCTATGAGATCAAATATACGGCACGCGCCTGTGATGGAATTGGTAGACATGCGGGATTTAGGTGTTGTCACCTCAGTGAAGGTTTTGCCGTTCCGCCCCAGAGCTGTATGCCCCTCAAAATTTAATATGCGCCCGTGGCGAAATTGGCAAACGCAGTAGATTTAGGTTCTACCTCCTTACGGATTAGGGGTTCAAGTCCCCTCGGGCGTACCAAGACAGCATTCTAGAAAGGATGCTGTCTTTTTTTGTTCAAAATGCAAGGTAAGACAGAATGTCACTATAGTAAAAAGCAGAACAACACATGAAAACTGTTCTCGTAAGGCGAGATCAAAATCACGTGTCGTTCTGCTTTTTTAGCAATTTCGATGAGAAGGGAATCTTCTTGTTGTTGCCAAGGGGGTTCCTCTTTTTCTGTTTCTTCTTCGCTGAGTCGACTTGTTCAGGCAAATTAATTTCATTTGTAAGTCGTAGAATTTCCGGAAATTTCTCCGCCTCAATATTTCTGGCAGCCTGTATTTGCCCTTTGAGAGACGCAATACGAGTTGCTTCATCAGTAGAGCAAAACGGCTTATCTAAAGCTGGTTTTACTTCTTGAAAGGCATCATAAATTTTCTTTTGCAAGCCGTTTGGGGCCACGAGTGTTTGCTTGGGCGTAACTACTGTTCCGGTTATTAGTTTATAATCGTCCGGAGAATAGTATTTCACCTTAGGATATTTGGGCCTATGACCATATTTCCTAAGAACGATATCAATAGCTCGAGTTAGCTTTTGAGGAGATATTGGACTCGGGCTAGAGAATGTCATGTCATCGACATACAACGTGAAGGTGCAACCAAAATGCTGGGCAACCGCGTGGATTTCCTCGAACATATCATAATATGCATAAAATGCAATAATCTGGCTAGTAGGACAACCTGTTGGAATGCCAGAGTCATATGTGACGATATTGGTTAAAACCTCTGCAACATCTGAAGAAGTTTTCAGCATTTTGGCAAAGAACTGATACACTGAGTCTCGAGTGCAGTTGTCATAGAATTTCTTGATGTCTACAGTCAAAGTATAACGCCCGGATAGATGTGCTTTCCCATTATCGATATAGCACTTTCCTTTTTCTCCAGATATCAACCACTCAGGACGAATGACTCGCTGAAGCAGAGACAATATACGTTTTTGTACTAGTTTTAAAGTTCGGTCTGGAGCCATTATCTTTCGCTTTTCGGAGGAGTTCTTCTTATCAATTTGAAAAGAATGATATCCGATAATCTCATCAATCCGCTTTAGACCACCTGGCTCGAGTTGAAGCAAATGTTCCAACCGACGCTTATTACGACACTTATACAGTGCGCATTGTGTTATATCATACTTCTTGGGAAGTTGTTTCATCGGGATCTCCCACAGACTTGGACATTCCCTGTATTAAATGCATCATCATGTTTCGAATCATAGCAGGCCCTTTTCCTGTTTGCTCTGCTTCATCGATATTTTCAGAAAGCAGTATCAGGGAAGATAGTCGGATGCCATATATTTCCGCGTATTTCTCAAGTATTTCCAAAGAAGGTTTTTTCTTGTTGTTTTCAATTTCGGAGAGGTAACTAGCAGAGATCCCAAGCATTGTACACATCTCGTTTGCTCTATAGCCATAAATCGCTCGGGTTCGCTTCAATACATCACCAATCACTTTAATCACCTCTCTCTTGAAAAATTTATATAATGGCACATGGCCTAAATAATAAAAATTAGATGGGCTTCCCGTTTGCTGCACCATCTCGCCTTACTTCTTGAACATCTCACAAAGGCACTGAAGAATCTGGAGAATCATCAGCAAAACCTCAAGGCCTTTGAACGCAAACTGGAAGACTGTTTTGCGCCAATGGAATTTGAAACGGTGAGATTTCCGGGCTGTAGGCGAGGTGCCGGGACTATCCTGCATGAACAGCGATTCGTTTTTCTTCATAGACAAACCCTTTCTGAAACCACTTGGATTTTTGTAATGTGGCTTCCTCCCAGGAAAGAGTTGGTGCATACAGGACAACCCATCTAATTCATTTGGGGCCTGGCCCAGGCTCCCAGCTGGGCCAGGCGGGACACGGCACATCGGTCGGTCGGGCCGTGTGCCGCCCCGTAGGGTAGAACACCACAAAGGTGTTCCTCGAGTACAAATGTACTCCAGTTGAGGGGAGGTGACCAGCAGAAGGGATTCTGCTTTTCGCTGCAACATCATACTAACAAATAATCATCTGCATGTCAATGCAAAAATTCGCTATTTGCGAATTTTATTTTAGGCGCTTCACTGTGGCCAGAAAATGTTTTAAGACATATTGACAATTAAAAATTGCTCAATATAATTATAAGCAATTAATAATTGCCAACAAGGAGGCAGCCATGACACGCAAAAGAGGATCAGCATTTATAGATTTGAAGTTTCCTGATCGACTCAAACAACTTTTGACCGAGAATGGTATTACGCAGCAGGAACTGGCGGACATACTTGGGGTTCAGCGGCAAACAGTAAGTCTTTATGTAAGCGGCCAGATTCGTCCTGATATCGGTGCGCTCGCCGTAATAGCACAACATTTCTGCGTGTCAACCGACTGGTTGTTGGGTTTGACCAATGACAGAAATAGATCGCCTGTTGCTACTGATGAATTAGGTCTGTCAGAACAGGCAGTTACAAAAATTAAGAACTATGTTAAAGGAAGAACTTTTGGGCGAGTACGAGCATTTTCGTCTTTAGATATGATTGTTTCTCATGATGATTTTGAAGAACTTCTGGGATCAATGGACAATGCCTTTTCTCACTGCAGCGAAGTGCTAATGGCTCATTCGTGTGGTGAAACAGAAGTTGCCGGAGAGGAAGCTGCTATCAGGGCCGCAGACGAACTCGAAGGAACTCGCTGGACCGTTGTCACATCCACCCATTATGCCAGGTATTTGGTTTATAGTGCCCAGCAGGTATTTAACCGGATGATTTCGGACTTAAGTAAAGTTGAAGAAGTTTGCGAAATCATGGAATACTAACACCTTAATGTTTGAGGCAAGAAAGGAGAAGTCAAGTGTTAACATGTGACATGTTTTCCAAAATATATTGGGCGCACTATGTCTCGATAGAAAAAGGGTTTATTCAGACATTACCACATTGAGACCATCCCAAATTTTGTGTAAACCTCCGATGTGGTGTAGAATAGAAGCAC
>OMGW01000246.1_pt1 | contig 20547 bp, 19 predicted proteins | sample 1646131 | NCBI WGS metagenome assembly OMGW01 (sample SAMN05578588, study PRJEB25193) | human gut metagenome | biome: Human Microbiome; feature: human-associated habitat; material: feces | host: Homo sapiens | place: USA:Birmingham
CGGCATCCGGATCGAGCCGGTGACCCGGCTGAACAATATCCGGCAGCGGTACGATCCCAACTGTCAATTTTCCGAGCTGCTCATTGCCAACTACGATATGCATGAGCGTGAGCGGGCCTCGGTCCAGTTAAACCTGTTTGACTATGAAAAGGAGGAAGATGACGATGAAATTTTTGAAGGAACCTACTGACAAGGGCCTCCACATCCCCAGAGCGGCCCTGAACCTCTGCGGCTTTGAGGCGGGAGAAAAGGTGGAGCTCCACACGGCTGAGAACGCGCTGGTGGCGCTGAAGGGCCGGATGACCGCTATGGAACTGCTCCGCGCCGCCCAGTCCCTCCAGCAGATGGCCGTGGAACTGCACACCCATCTGGCAAAGGTCTGCGGCCCCTGTGACGGCTGCGAGGGGGAATGCCCCTTTGAGACGCGGGATGAGGACGAGATCGGCCTGCCGGAGTACCTGCGGGAGGAAGCCGGTATCCCCGCGGACGCCAAGCTGTGCGCCTGGGTAGACGATGAGGAGCACACGGTGACCATCTCCGAGGCGGACTATGACCATGACCTGCGGGATGTGCCCGAGGAGGTGCTGGAAATGTTCAGAGCGACCGGAATCTGTGTCGGGGAGCTGGAGGAGCGGCTGATCGTGGGGGATACCGTCTATGGCGGGTAAGGGTGACAAAAAATGAGGTGTTCCTATTATACCATCGACGATCTCCGGCTGGGCCGCGACCCCAGAGGCGTGACCGGCTGGCGGCTGTCCCGGTTCTTATCCCTGGCCGACGCATTGGAGCACTACCGCTCCTTGCCGGATTCCGGGGTCAAAGCCTTTGGCCTGACAGACGGCGTTCATGTGCTGGAGCTGGTGCGGCATATCCCTCCGCAGGACGAAAAAGCGGGAATGGATGTGCTGGCATCGGACTACCGGGCGTTTCCACTCTGGAGGGAGGTCAGGGCGGCAGCGGAAGCCGCCAGCGCCTGTGTCTCGGTTCTGCACATCCATGACCGCCCCGTTCCCATGGCGGCTTATCCGCGTTGAATTCTATATGATGAGGAGGAACCCAGCATGAAAAAAGCAAGCGCACCCGCCCCTGTTTCCGCGCAGGGCCAGCCTGCCCAGCGGGAGCAGCTCCCCATGAAGGTGGATGTGAAGATCAACACCCTGCGCACGGACGGCCCGGTCCTGGCCAACGCCTCGGTCAATCTCAACGGCTGCTTCGCCATCCGGGGCGTGAAGGTGATAGACAGCGAGAAAGGGCCCTTCGTCTCCATGCCCAGCTACAAGTCAGGCGGTGAGTACAGGGATATCTGTTTCCCTTGCACCCAGGAGTTCCACCAGCAGTTCCATCAGGCGGTGCTGGACGCCTACCAGCAGGCCCTGACCCAGCTCCCCCAGCGGCAGCAGACCGCGCAGGCTACCCCCGCCCAGGACATGGGCATGACGATGTAAGAGGAGGAAGACCCCATGAAACGAGTATTTGCCCTTTGCGCCATGGCGCTGACGCTGGCCATGGCCCTTCCCGTCCAGGCTGCCGCCGCGGAAACGGTGGCGGTGTGCTATCCCACCTCCATCACCCGCAGCGAGGATGGGGGTGAGATTAGGAAGATCTATGACCTGTCTCCCACGGACGATCCCGCGGGCATCCCCCGGTCGGACTTCGAGCAGGACGGGTTCCGTTACACCCTGACGGACCTGCTCAAGCAGGAGCTCCCCGAATATGAGGAGCGGCAGCACACGGAGACGGTGTCCCTGGAAAGCAAGAGCAAGGACATGGCCTCGGTGCTGGCCCTGCTGCCCCAGGAACGGGAGTTCATCACCGATGATGGCCTGACAGGGACCCTGACGCTCCAGCTGGATACCGTGCAGGTGGAGGTGGCCGGGTACGGCAGTTCCACAAAGGAAGTCCAGGCCACCCGGAGCTATCCCAACCTGGCCGGACAGGACACCCAGTACATCCCCAAGACCATTGAGGACAATGGCCGCACCCTGACGCTCCAGAGCATCGACTGGCAGACGGACAACACCGCCAGCACGGACGGCTATGCCCTGGGGGACCGCTTTACCGCTGTCGCCACCTATACGGGCAGCGCCACCAGCAGCTATGTGAAGGGCTACACCGTTACCGCCGACTACACCGGCACCGTCAGCCGCATCGCCCTGAACAAGACCCGGTATGTGGCCATCTTTGAGGGGACTGCCATCGTCCCGGTGGAGCCTGCCGTGGAACTGCCCGATGTATTGGAAGCTCCGAAGCAGTTCAACTGGGCCTATGTGCTGGTCCCGCTGGGCGTTGTCGCGGCGGCTGGCGGCGGCGTCGGCATCGCCCTGTTCCTCAAACGCCGCCGTGAGTCTGATGAAAGCGGAGGTGACGCTGAATGAAAAAGCTGAGAACGGCTGTCCTGCTCCTGTGCCTGACCGCCTCCCTCACGGTGGGCGCCAGCGCGGCGGAGCCGCTGGAATATACCATCGACGCGCCGGACGGCCCGGACTATGGCACGCCCACCTCTGTCGAAGTGGTGCATACGGTGGACGGCGGGGCCAGGAAGAATGAGGATGTCAGCAAGAACGCCGCCCTCATCCCGCCTGCCTTCGGCAGCCCCAGTGCGGACACCAAGGGGACGGGAACTTACCTGACGCCCAACCTGGCCCCCAGCGGTATGGCCGCCACTGGTACGGTAATCAACGGGACCGGCTCTCCTGTGGTGGTCCCCGGCAGCACGATGCCCGGCACTTCTTCCGGCACAGTCACCTCCACGGGCTACACCGAGGTGACGGACGACCTCTACTACAGCGGCGGGCATCTTGGCACCCTGAAGATCCCGGCCATCGACCTGACCGTCAAGATCTATGAGGGTACCGGAAGTTCCACGCTGAAAAAGGGCGCGGGCCACTTTGAGGAAACTTCCATCTGGGATGGAAATGTGGCCTTGGCGGCCCACAACCGGGGCGTCAACGCCTACTTCGGTCAGATCCATACGCTGGAGGTGGGTGATACTATCACCCTGACCACCAAGCTGGGTACCCGCACCTACAAGGTGATCTCTGTGTCCAAGGTGTCTGAGACAGACCGCAGCGCCCTCGCCTCCTCCACGGAGAATATGCTCACCCTGTATACCTGCGTCCGTGACCAGCGGGAGTACCGCTGGTGCGTCCAGGCCGTGGAGAAATAAGCACAAGCCCCGGCTTGTCCATTCTGCTTCGTTTACACCCTTTGATTTCTCCATCTTTCCCGCTTCTTTCCGCTCGACTTTGTGCCATCCTTACGGTATTGTGTTGCTTGCAAAAGCCCCACAATATCTGAAAATGAGGAGGACAACGATATGAGCAGAAAGAAAAATATGCTGCTGGTCACGGCGGGTATCCTGGCCGGCGTCACCATGACCGGCCCCGCCGCCCATGCCGCGGCGGAGTACCTCAAAGCTCTGCCCAGCGCCCAGAGCTTCTATCTGGACGGAGCGCAGGTGGCGCTGGAGGCGTATGCCATCAACGGGCGTAACTACATCCAGCTTGTGGAGCTGGGCGAACTGCTGGGCGTCACGGTGACCTACCGGGCCAGCGACAACTCCGTCCATATCTCCACCGGACAGGCCCAGGCGGATGGGACCGTCCAGCTCCCCGCGGATGGCTCCCGCTACATCCCCCAGGCGGGCGATGTGATCCGCTGCAACGACGGCACGGACTACACCATCACCGACGTCAGCCGGTACGACAAGAGCCTGTTCGCCAGCGGCCCGCTGGGGGAACTGCCCGCGCCCACCTGCGACTGGAGCAGTTTCCCGGAGGTGGAGCTGCCGGAGCCGGAGGCCCGCCACTTCAATCTGGAAGCAGGCGACTACCTCTTTATCCGCAACCTCTATGAGACCCGCAGGATGCAGTACACCCTCCAAAACCTGGCGGGGAACCATCCAGACACCAGCCAGAACGGTCAGCTGAAATACGGCGCCAAGGGTACCCCCGCCGTCCGTATCCGGCTGACCATAGACCCCAGCCTGACGGCGCACTCCTTCTGGCCCTGGCGGGAAAGCGAGCTGGAGGACCTCTTCAATTCCTGTCCTCCGGGGACCTACTCCATGGAAGCCTGGGATGTGTTCCGCAACGGCGTGTACATGTACACCGAGTACAAGCTCCACGCCATCTGACCCCCAGCGGGACGGCGGCAGTATGACACCCATACTGCCGCCTCTTTTTTTGCGCCCATTTTTCAAAAACAACCGATCATCAGGCCGTGCCAGGTGTAGTCACGACCTAAAATACATGATTTGAATGACCCTCCTGTCACGGCCCCTACAGGAGGTAATCATGAAAAAACGATTCCTATCCCTGCTCCTCTGCCTCGTGACGCTCCTGAGCCTCTGCACCGGCTTCGCCTCCGCCGCCAGCTCCGAGGAGGAGGCGCTCGGTGAGGTGAACATCTTCAACGGCGGCACGGCAATGTCCTATCTGTCCATCAACGGGCGGATCAGGGAGCAGATCTATACCTATTATAATTATGTTTCCAGCACCGGGCAGGTGAAAGAGATCCCGGCTTACTGCGTCAATCCCAACACCAAGGGCGTCCCTCAGACGGTGGCCCCCGGCGAGAGCATCGAGTATCTGGCCGAGGAGAAGACCAGTGACCCCAAGGTCATGGGCATCGTGGCTAACGGCTACCCCACCAGAGGGCTTAGTGAGCTCAAGCTGGAGAACAAATATCACGCCTACTACGCCACCAAGATGGCCCTCTGGTGCTATCTGCTCCCCAATTGGGACATTAACAACCTCAAGGTCAATCCCAACCTGACGGGCGTGGAGCTGCAGCGGGCGCAGGCGATCCTGGCTGCCGCCAAGAACATCTATGTCCGCGGCACCGCGTGGAGCCGCACCCAGTCCCCCAGGCTGACCAGCACGGTGGATCAGGACACAGCCTATCCCGTCACCATCAACGGGACGAAGTATCTCCAGCAGGTATTCACCATCAAAAGCGATACCTGGGTCTGCGATTACGATATCAATGTGTCCTTCGCCAACCCCGACGAGGTGCCGGAGGGTACCCGGCTGGTGGATACGAACAACAATGACATTACCGCCATCACCACCAGCGGCACCGGGGACGGCTATGCCGGGCAGGTAAAGGTGCTGTACCCGGCCGGCAGCGTGGAGGGCAAGAGCGGCAGCGTCCAGCTGGCCTTCTCCTGCAATGTGTACCAGTACGCCATCTATTACGCGGTCTGCGCGGAGCAGGGCAAGTACGGGGAGCTCCAGAACTACATCTGCGACACCGACCCCACCACCCCCATCCGTCTGTCTGCCCAGAGCAATTACAGCGATGAACCGGAGGACACCCCGGACACCGGGCTGCGCATCATCAAAAAGGAGACGGGGAGCGAAAAGCGGCTCAGCGGGGCCCTGTTCGAGGTCATCGACCCCAACGGCGCCAGCGTGGGCACCTTCTCCTCCAACAGCTCCGGCGAGGTGCTCCTCGACCTGACCCTCTGTGGAAATTATACGGTCATTGAACGGGAACCTGCCCCGGATCACCTGATCAGCACCCCGGATGTGCAGAATGTCAACGTGGAGTACGGGAAGGTGGCTGAGGTCACCTTTTACAACGACGCCTACGGCTCCCTCCGGGTGGAGAAGCGCAGCGATACCGGCGACCTGCTGCCCGGCGCGGTGGTGCAGATCAGGCACATCGAGAGCGGCACCACCTATGTACAGGAAACGAACTTCGCGGGCTGCGCTTTCTTCGACCGGATCAAGCCGGGTGCATACGAAATTTTGGAGCGGACCGCCCCGGTGGGCTGGCTGAAGGACGATGCCACCTACAATACCACCGTTGTGGCCGGGGAGGTCTCCGATTTCCTGCTGATCAACCGAGAGCTGCCGGGGATCCGGATCATCAAGTATGATCGAAAAAACAAGGTGGCTATGCCCGACGTCACCTTCGAGATTTTCCGGGACGGCGTATCCCTGGGCAGGTTCCGCACCGATGAATTTGGGGAGATCCTACTCACCGATCAGGAACCGGGCACTTACCGGGCCGTGGAGGTGGACACAGGGGATCCCGGCCTGATCCTGGACGCCACGCCCCAGGAGGTGGAGCTCCAAGCCGGGGACGGTATCCGGGAGCTGCTGTTCTTCAATGACCGGACACCCGGCTTGCGGCTCACCAAGGTGGATTCCGCCGATCCCTCTAAAGTCATTCCCAACGCGGTCTTCGAGATCAAGGCCGTGGACGGCAGCTACGGCCCGGAGGAGTTCCGAACCAACGCCAAGGGCGAGATCGACCTGACCAACGAGAACCTCCCCGCGGGCTCTTATGTGGTCACGGAGAAGTCCTGTGCCGGCTATGTGGTGGACGACGCCCAGCGCATCGTCTACCTTGGCCCCAATGTGGACGCCGAGTATGTGTTCACCAACTCCAGGCTGCCCTCGCTGCTGCTCATCAAGCAGAGCTCTGACGGCACACCGCTGGAGGGCGTTTCCTTCCGGCTGGCTAAGATCGAGGACGGCAGCTATTATCTGGACCGCACCTCTGGCCCGACAGGAGAAATTCTCTGGGAGGGCCTGGAACCCGGCGTCTATTCCCTGTCTGAAATTTCCACAAGATCGGATCACATCCTCGACCTCAGAGAATACCACATCGAGCTGTTTCCTGGCAAGACCAGCACCAAGGTGCTGACCAATGACCGCCGCTCCAATTTGTATATCCATAAACGGGACGGCGATACCAGCGAACCGATCCCCGGAACGGTCTATTTGGTCAGAGGCGCGGACGGCCACTCCATCGCGGAGGTGGAGACGGACGAGAACGGCGTTGCCGTGGTGCCCAACCTCCTGCCCTCGGTGGTGGAGGTCATCGAGAAATCCGTCCCGGAGCCTTACCTGCTGGCAGAGGAGTCGCAGCTTGTAACGATGTACCCCAACCGGGACCGTGACGTCTATTTCGAGAATTTCAAGCGTCCGTCTATCGAGATCATCAAGGAAAATTCCGTCACCCATGACCGACTCTCTAATGTGCGGTTCCAGGTTTGGTATGCCAGCAACAACACCAGCACCGGGGAGTTCAACGACCTGGGCATCTTCACAACGGACGAGAATGGCCGCATTGAGCTGACCGGCCCGGCTAATGGCCTGCGGGACGGGTGGTTCCGGGTGAAGGAGTTGGCACCGCCCACCGGGTTCTCCATCAAGGACAGCGATACCCAGGAGGCATTTGTTCAGGCGGGCAAGGGCCACACCTTCTTGTTTGAGAACACACCTCTCTCCGCTATCTGTGTATGGAAATATGACTCCAAGACCGGGGCCGCCTTATCTGACTGCTGGTTCCAAGTCCGTTATTTGAGCGGCAATACCAGCGGCACAGGGGGCACTGTCATCGGCACCTACCGCACCTCGGCCAACGGCTCTTTCACGGTCACAAATTGCAAGGCTGGCACTTATATCATCGAGGAGCTCTCCAGCGATGGCTCCCATGTGATCGACACCCCGCCCCAGACAGTGTACCTCTCCGGCCAGGAGCAGGAGGTCGTTCCCGTCTACTTCGGCAACAGTCCCAAGGGGGCCGTTCTGGTAAAAAAGGTGTCCAGCGCCGACAATACGCCTTTGAGCGATGTGGAGTTCTTGGTAACGACCTCGGACGGGGCCGTGGTGGGCGACGCCAACGGCAAGTTCGTGACCGACAGCGCCGGGACTTTTCTGGTGGAGAATGTCGATCCCGGCACCACGATGGTCATCAAGGAGACCAGAGGAAAATCGGGGTTCCTGCTGGATGACACCCCCCAGACCGTTCAGGTCAAGGCGGGCCAGACCGTCACCGTGGAGTTCCGCAACCAGCCTCTGGGAAATCTAATCATTGAGAAACTGGGGCGGAATAGCACAAAGACCGTTCCCCTGGAGGGCGTGAAGTTCGAGATCAAATACGCGGATGGCCGCTATGTGGACGCCGCCGGCGGCACTCTTTCCTCCAAAGGCATCTACTATACCAATGCCAGCGGGCAGATCATCCTCCCCGGAATTACAGGCACGGTGGTCGTGACTGAACTGGAAAGTGTGTCTGGCTATACCATTGACGAGAACAGCCGCAGCCAAACCGTTACCGTGAATCCCAACGACACCCAGACTATCCGTTTTTACAACAACGCAGTGGGCGGCGTGGAGATCATCAAGATCAGTTCAGCGGACAAGACCGAGCGCATCCCCAACACCACCTTTGAAATTCGCAGGGTATCGGATGACGCTCTGGTGGACACCGTGACCACCGGGAAAACCGGCAGCGTCTTTGTGACACTACCGGATGACAGCTACTATGCGGTAGAGACCGAGAGCGCCGAGGGCTTCAAACTGGATTCCACACCCCACTATTTCACCGTGAAGGACGGGAGCTGTCCACCGCTGACCGTGACCAACGCGCCTATTTCCGGTATTTTGATCCACAAGGTCTCAACGGCGGACGGCTCCGGGATCTATGGCGTGACCTTCCTGCTCTACGATGCGAACAAGAACCCCATCGGCCAGTACACCAGTGACCAGGACGGCTATGTCTATATCGATGATCTCCCCGGCTCCGGGCGGTTTTACCTGCGGGAGCTGGAAAATGAGGGATATGTCCCGGATACGCAGCTCAAGACCGTCTATGTCACCGCGGGGACGACCACGGAAATCGAATGGGAGAATACACCTATCACCGGCCAAATCCAAGTGACCAAGACCTCCGCGGACTACAACAGTATGAACGGCTGGCCTGCTGGGACGCCCATCCCCAACACCATCTTTGAAATCTATAACTACAGGACGGGCAAGCTGGTGGACACGATCAAAACAGGGAAAAACGGCGTTGCCGTCAGCAAGCCCCTCCCCTTGGGCCGCTACCAGGTGATCGAATCCCAGAGTGCGGACTTCTATGGCCTGGATCAGACGCCCATTGATGTGGAGATCGAGTTCGCCGGCCAGATCGTTAAGGCGGCCATGACCAACAAGAGCCTGTATACCAATGTCAGCATCAAGAAAACAGGCTACACCGAGGTCATGCCCGGCCAGTCCATCCGCTATGACTTTTCCGGCATCGCCAACAACTCCACCACCAGCCTGACCAGTTTTTATTGGAGGGATACCCTGCCCGTGCAGGCAGTGCGGCTGGATAAGATCGTCACCGGCACCTACAATGTGCAGGGCAATTACAAGGTAGTCTTCAAGACCAACCTGAACGGCGAGTACCGCACCATGTACGACAACCTGAGCACCATGCAGAACTATATGCTGGACGCCTCTCCCGCCGCGCTGGGGCTGGCCTCCAACGAGTATGTGACGGAGTTCATGGTCTCCTTCGGCGTTGTCCCCGCCAACTTCCGGCAGGTGGAGGCACCCAAGGTGTACTGCAATGTGGTTTCCTGGCTCACCGGCGGTACCCAGTTCACCAACCAGGCGGACGCGGGCGGCGTTTACGACGGCCAGTGGATCATGGCAACCACCCGCTGGGTGACCAGGGTCTATAAGCCCTCCAAGCCCCTGCCCCGCACCGGCTATTGATCGTTCCATCTCATTTCACCAGGAGCGCCGTCCTAACAAGGCGGCGCTCCCACTTTATAAACGCACAGGAGGTTTTCAAGATGAAGCACAAGAAAATCATCCGCGCCCTGACCCTTGTTCTTGCCCTGACGCTGGTCTGCTGCGTCCCCGCCTTTGCCGCGGGGGATGTGGCCTCCGCCGTGGAGAGCACCTGGAAGGACGCGGCGGCGCAGATCAAGACCGTGGTGGACAATGTGGTCTTCCCGGCGCTGGATATGATCCTCGCCATTGCGTTCTTCACCAAACTGGCCATGGCGTACTTCGACTATAGAAAGCATGGCCAGTTCGAGTGGACCGGCCCGGTGATCCTGTTCGCCTGTCTGGTCTTTACCCTCACCGCGCCCCTCTACATCTGGGGCATCATCGGGATCTGAGGCATGCATATGACCTTTTTTGAACGGGAGCTGCGAAAGATCGTGCAGCCCATCTATCCCGACGCGGTATTTGTGGGCCGGGCCTGCTATGTCCGCCTGAGCGAGATGAACCGGGCCAAGCTGCAGTTCGTCACCTGCGGCATGGCGGATCGCTATGAGGCGATCCAGATGACCATCCTGAACCGCAACGACGGGCAGGTGGACGCCCTGCGCCTGCGCTTTGCGGACCTCTGGGGCAAGGGGCAGACGGATAACCCCTACATTCGGCGGAGCGGTCCCTACGCATGGACGGATAATGGGCAGACCGACTGGTACGCCTACCGCCCTACAGCGGCGGACTATGAAACGCTGACCAACGCAGTCTCCAGCTATCTGGAAGTATTCCAGGAGCAGACCGCCGCCCAGCAGTGGCAGCAGACCATGTAAACAAACGAAGGGGCCGTACCATCTGTGCGGCCCCTTGACTGTCCCAGAAACGGATGATACGGCCTTTGAAACGAGGTGAGTCATTCATTGTTCATCTGGGACTTTGTAGCCGCCACCATCATGGACAACCTCATCGACTGGTTCTATGGCCAGGTGGTGGGCTTTCTCGGCAACTTCTTCTCGGCCATGGGCAACATGGGCGTGGAGCTGTTCGAGCTGGAGTGGGTGCAGGCCATCGTGCTGTTCTTTTCCCAGCTTGGCTGGGCGCTGTTTGGCGTGAGCCTGGTGGTATGCGCCTTTGAGTTCGGCATCGAGTACACCACCGGCCGGGCCAATCTCCAGCACACCGCCCTCAACGCCATCAAGGGCTTCCTGGCGGTCAGCCTGTTCACGACGGTACCCATCCGGCTCTATGCCCTTTCCGTATCGCTGCAAGGGCGGCTCAGCGCCGGGATCACCGGCTATGGGACCAGCATCGGGGATGTGGGGCAGCAGATCATCACGGACCTGAACAGCGTGGAGAGCATCGCGGATATGACGCAGGTGACGCTGGACTTCGGCATCGGCCTGATCACCAGCCCCATCATGCTCCTGTTCTGCATCATCCTCATGGCCTACGCGGTGATCAAGGTGTTCTTCGCCAATCTGAAGCGGGGCGGCATCCTGCTCATCCAGATCGCCGTGGGGAGTCTCTATATGTTCAGCATCCCCCGCGGATATGTGGACGGGTTCACCCAGTGGATCAAGCAGGTCATCGGCCTGTGCCTGACGGCCTTCCTGCAATCCACCATCCTTGTGGCTGGGCTTATGGTCTTCAAGGACCACGCCCTGCTGGGGCTGGGCCTCATGCTCTCCGCGGGAGAAGTGCCCCGGATTGCCGGGACCTTCGGGCTGGACACCACGACAAGGGCCAATATCATGAGCGCAGTCTACACCGCACAGGCCGCCGTCAACACCACCCGCACCGTTGTGCAGGCGGTGGCGCCGAAATAAGGAGGAGCGTTGTATATGACAGAAGGAAAAGAAAACCGTCCACCTAAAATCTACGCGATCTGGGTGGAAGCGAGGCCGGAGAGTCCCATGGCGGGGCTCTCCGGCTTTTTATCTGAGAACGGCCAGCGCCTGTTCTTTACTGAGTGTGGGAGCGCGAAACAGAAGCTTTGGGATATGGAGGCGCTCCGTCTCAACCGTCATCCCGCTGTAAAGTACCAATGTGTGGAGTATCCAGGCGGCCATGATATAGAGCGGAGTGTTCAGGCTGAATTGATCAAGGCTCTTGATACAACGCCAGACCCCGGAGTCATGCGGTATGCAGTCATAGACCGTATCTATGGCAACACCGGAGGCGGATGCATGGTGGGGACGCTGGCCGTGCGGCTCCCGGAACTGGATAAGACTATTTGGATCAACTGCAATGATGAGGGTGTGACCATCACCTCAGCCGACTATGTGTGGAACGAGGATGACAGCGGGAGCTGGGAGCGGTATGAGGATGTGGTCCTGCGGGAGATCAGCTTCTGGGATCACACCCCGGAGGACTTGGGCCCTCTGCTCCCCGCTGTTCGGGAAGCTGTCGCCTACACCATGGACAAGGAGCTGGAACACACCTCCGGACTGCTCAGGATCCCGGCAAAATGGCTGCCGGAGGTGTACCGCCAGGCCGCCGATCCGGAATATCTGGACTGGGCCGCGGCAAATGAACACGCGGTGGAATTCGGCAGAGAGGGTGTGGTGGTCAACGACCCGGCCTATCTCTTCCGCTCAGAGACACAGGAAAATGCCCCTGGCGCGGTGGTCTACATCGCTTCCCCCTTGTCCGGGGATGTGGAACAGAACCTCCAGTTTGCCCGGCAGGCGTGCCGGTATGCCATCTCCCAAGGCGTAACGCCCTTTGCGCCACGTTTGCTCTACACCCAGATGCTGGATGACAGCGCCCCGGAGGAACGGCAGCTCGGCATTGCCATGGGAAACCGGATGCTGAAACGGTGCGACGAGCTTTGGCTGTGCGGGGACCGGATCAGCCCCGGCATGACGGGAGAAAAAGAACTGGCGGAGCGTTTCGGCATCCCCGTGCGGAGCGTCAGCACGGAGGAGATCCAGTCCACGGAGCTCTCGCATACAGAGGGGATGGGGATGGCCATGGGGTGACCCTGACGATGGGGAGTCTCTTCGACGGCATCGGCGGATTTCCCCTTGCGGCGGAGCGGCATGGTATCAGAACGCTTTGGGCCAGCGAGATCGAGCCGTTCCCCATGAAGGTCACAGAACAGCGGTTCCCGAGCATGGCCCATAAGGGCGACATTACAAAGTTGAGCGGCAGGCTGCTGTTCCCTGTGGACATCATCTGCGGGGGCAGCCCGTGTCAGGATCTCTCAGTGGCCGGGGCGCGCGCCGGATTGTCTGGCGCCCGCTCCGGTCTTTTTATGGAGCAGATCCGCATCGTCAAGGAGATGCGGACGGCGGAGAGAGAACGGGGCCGCACGGCAGCCGACATCCGTCCCCGCTGGCTATGCTGGGAGAATGTGCCTGGCGCGTTCAGCAGCGGATCGCCCAAGGGTGAGGACTTTCGCATCGTGCTGGAGGAGATCATTCGGATCCATGACGCCGGCGCGGAGGTTCCACGGTCCTATCCCTATTCGTGGCCGGACGCGGGAGATATCGCGATAGAGACCGGCTTCTCACTGGCGTGGCGCTGTCTGGACGCACAGTTCTGGGGCGTCGCTCAGCGGAGAAAGCGCATTTTTCTGGTGGCGGACTTCGCCGGCCCTCTCGCGCCCCTGCTCCTGTTTGATAGTTTAAACACGGAGGTTTGACCATGCAGAACTACGACAGCAACGGCCAGATGATGCTGTTCTCTCTGGATGAGCCTGATGATGTAGATGATATATTCGAGAGCCAGCCAAAACAAAAAAGCAAAGCCGTGTCCCTGTCCGTGCTGATCTCCATCCCCTATTTCCACCTGGACCTGTCCAGGGGCCATGTGGATCTGTTTGGGTGCCATTATTGGGAACTCCGCTCCCCGTGGCGGGAAAATGGTCCGCCGCTCAACACCGGACCGGCTCCGCGGGAGCCTGTCAAGTGTGCTTTGTCCGATATCCTGGAAACCAGCCCCCGGAGAAAATACTATCTGAGCAGGACGGCCTGCCTGGGTATCCTGCGGCGGGCGGAGGAACGGGGCAAAGAGCTGCCGGCACAGCTCAAGGCGGCGCTGATGGCGCAGGCGGGACTGATTCTCAGGCCGGGACAACCATATCATACCGCAACAGAGCCTGTCGGCTTCGATGGCTACAATGGAGATATCACCGATCAGGTCTCCGCAACACTTGGCACCAATTGCGGCATGTCTACCGGGCGTAACGGAGTGATCGCACCAACAGCTTTTGCGGCCAATCAGCGGGAGAAGGTGAATTGCCGCAAAGCGGCAAGAGAAGCCGCCCTGGGGCGCGAGGTGCGGGATATCCACGATGTAGCGGGGGCTTTGGGCGCACAGCCGGGAATGAAACAGCAGGCTTTTATTGCTGAAAATTGTCTCAACCCATGGGATACGCAGCAGGCCCGTGTGTTTACCCCAGAGGGAAAAGCTCCAACCCTGGCCGGCGCGGACGGCGGAGGCGGGCGGATTCCCGGCGGGCTGCTGTTTGCCGCAGGCGTGGTGACCAAGGGAAACGGCGAGTGCTATCTCAGCCCGGAACGGCATACGTCCATAAGCGGCGGGGGCGGTATGCCCGGCCAGGGCTATCCCTGTGTACTGACCGCAGGTTTCTGTGCCGGAGCCGCGCCTACAGCGGGCGGGATCGGATATCAGGAGGAGATCGCGCCCACATTGAAAGCCGCTGAGAGTGGAACGAACATGGTGCCGTCCGTCCTCTGCCTGAATGACCAGGGCGGCGCGGCCATGGGGTGCAGCAAGGATGTCTCCGGCACCCTGCGGGCACAGGAGCATGGACACCAGCCGCTGGTCTATGAGAATCACGGCGTTGATGCCCGTTATACCGGCCCGCACCCTATATCTCCCACACTATCCGCAAGAGCGGGGACCGGCGGAAACAACCTGCCCTTGGTGACGGACGCTCCCTGTTTCTGCATTACGGGCAATGCCATCGACCGCCAGCCCCAAAACGGCGGCAACGGGATCGGGTATCAGGAGAACATCGCCTATACCCTGACCGCCACGGATCACCATGCGGTCTTCTCCCGTCAGCGGGTGGATGTATTCAAAGATGACGCAGTAGCTTCCACTGAAAGCGCCCGCCAGCACAAGGACGCCACCGATCTGGTGTATCAGGAGACGGTGGGTGCCCTGACCAGCAGCGACCGGAAAGGACCCAACAGCCAGTATGTAGGGCAGGATAAGCTGGTCGTAGACGGCCCCCTGCTCATCCGCCGCCTGACGCCCCTGGAATGTGAACGGCTCCAGGGCTTCCCGGACGGTTGGACGGACCTGCCCGGCGCGTCGGACTCGGCCCGCTATAAGGCGCTGGGCAACAGCGTGGCAATCCCCTGTGTGGAGTTCATCATGCGCGGCATTGCCATGGCCGCAGGCTATTGATTTCCCGGATAGCAGAAGCAGCAGGTTTCGTGGTCATTCACCACTCCTGTGGCCTGAAGAAAGGAATAGATAATCGTGCTGCCTACAAAGCTCATCCCCCGGCGCTTCAGGTCTTTGGAGATGCGGTCGGACAGCTCCGTGCGGGCGCGCATTTCATCATCTGTGTTCAAGATGACCTTGCCCCCGGTAAAGCCCCAAAGGTAGCGGTCAAAGGAGCCGAACTCCGCCTGAATGGTGAGAAACACCCTGGCGTTTTGAGTTGCGGCCATGATCTTGCGCCGGTTGCGCACAATTCCCGCATCCGACATCAGAGCCTCCACCTTCTCCGGGCCGTATTGGGCGACCACGGCTGGCTCAAAGTTGTCAAACGCGGCCCGAAACGCCTCCCGCTTTTTCAGGATCGTCAGCCAGGAGAGACCAGCCTGAAACCCTTCCAGAATAAGCATCTCAAAGAGTTTGCGGTCGTCATGCTCCGGCCGCCCCCATTCATTATCATGATAGGCGGTGTATAATTCCGAGCTTGGATCCGCCCAGCGGCACCGTTTCATCTCAAGACCCTCCCACAATCAAGCTGTCTTGATTATACACGCCATTGCACCAAATGGCCACCAAAAGTTCCGCGAAAGGGCTTGTCGCTTGTGCTTCGTTTCATGCCCTGTTCTTCGTTGGGTTTGGTGAATAGCTTTTGGCCATGGCTTGGGACATACTTGCCCTACCAAAAGGAAAGGAGCGCACAAAATGGGCAAACTGACCATCAATTTATGTGAGGAACTCCACCAGAAGATCCGGGAGGATGTGGCGGCGGACGAGGCTCTGACCACCGGCATCCTTATGGAACGGATCCTCCGGGAGCATTACGAAAGGCCCAAACCGCGCCCCAGGGCAGAGGGCGGCAGGACGATGGCGTTCTCGGTATCGGAGGAGCTGTTCCAGCGGGTCAAGCAGTATCTGGCGGCCCACGGAGACCAGTCCCAGCGGGACTTCGTGGTTGGTCTGGTGGAGCAGGGCCTCGCCCTGTGGAAACAGGGTAAGACCCTTAAGCCCCTGGAGGGGTACAAATCCCAGAAAGGAGAGCGGACACTGGCGTTCACCGTCACGGAGGAGCTGTTCCAGCAGATCAAAGCCTACCTGTCCGCCCACAAGAAGCTCTCCCAAAAGGAATTCGTGGTCACCCTGATCGAAAATGCCGTCTCCGGCTGGGAGACTTGCCAGGAGAAGGACGGGATCCCTGTCGTGGAAGTCCTGCCCGAGTTGAGTGAGGAGGAAAAGCCCGCAGCGAAGGACTCTGTTGCATGAGGGAACCGCGCCCTATATCACCACTATCCAGAAATAGGCCAAGGACGGGAGGCGTTACTTCCCGTCCTTTTCGTTAGGAGGAATCTGACCATATATATCTACCCTGATAATCTGAAAGCCAAGGCGATGCTCTGGCTGTGGACGCTGCGGGATGTGGCCATCATCGGGATCGGGCTTTTGCTCTCTGTCCTGGCCTTGGCACAGAGCGGCTTCCTGCCCCCGCTGGTGGTTACCGTCCTCTTCGCCTTCCTGAGCATCCGCGTGGAGGACGCCAGCATTCTGGACTTCCTGCGCTATGCCGTTTGCTTTTTATTTTTGAAACAGCAGTACTATGAATGGAGTGAGAATACTGAATAGGAAACAGAAAAAGGAGCTGCGCCAGCGGCAGACCACCCGGCAGCTCATGGGCATCAGCCAGCTCACCGATCACGGCCTCAAGACCGCCGATGGAGAACTGGCCTTTTTTCTTATCAAGCCGGACAACCTGTCCGTCCTCTCGGACGAGGGCATCCGAGGCCGGATGCTGGCCCTGACCCGCCTGCTGTGCGCCATGCCGGAGCTGCGGATGCTGGCTCTGGACTCCCGTGAGTCCTTCCGGCACAACAAGGACTGGTACCGCCAGCGATTGGAGGACGAGGAGCTGCCCGCCCTGCGGGAACTGCTGCGGCAGGACAGCGCCCACCTGGACGAGATCCAGTCCGCCACCGCTTCGGCACGGGAATTTGCCTTCGTCTGCCGCCCGGAGCAGCAAAACGGCGAGACCGCCGAGAGCCGCCTGCGCCAGACGGAAAAGCGCATCCGGGACCAGGGCTTCCATGTCCGTCTGGCCGGTGAGCAGGACATCAAGCGCCTGCTGGCGGTCTACTACCAGCAGGATGTGACCACAGAACACTTCGAAGACTGTGACGGCGGGAGGTGGGTGACACAGGATGCCTAAAAAAGCGCAGAAGAAAAAGAAAGCAAAGGCTCCGGCCAAGCCTGCCGAACCCCGCGTCAAGGACTTCCTGGACCTCATCGCGCCCACGGCGGTGAAGTTCAACACCGACCACGCCATCTGCGGCGGGGCATACCGCTGTACCCTGGCCCTGCGGAGCTATCCCACCACCACGGAGGAGCTGGCCCTGCTGCGGCATTTAGGCGAAAAGAGCGGCGTGACCCTGACCATTTACAACCGGCAGGTGACTGCCGCCGAGGAGGATAAGATCATCCACAATGCGGAGAACAAGAACCGCATGGACCGGGGCAGCAGCAACAGCATGAAGCAAGCCGTCACCGCCGAGGCCAACCTCCAGGATGTGGCGGCGCTCATCGCCTCCATGCGGAAGAACAGCGAGCCGCTCCTCCACTGCGCCGTGTTCATCGAGCTGTCCGCACGGGACGCGGAGAGCCTGCGCACCCTGCGGGACGAGGTGACGGCGGAGCTGGTGCGGAGCAAGCTGGGCGCCGACCCAATCCTCCTGCGCCAACGGGAGGGCTTTCTCTCCGTGAACCCCGCTGGCCGCAACGCCTTTGGCTCCCAGTTTGAGCGCGTCCTGCCTGCCAGCTCGGTGGCCAACCTGTATCCCTTCAACTACTCCGGCAAGACCGACCCCAAGGGCTTTTACATCGGACGGGACCGCTACGGCTCCAATATCATCGTGGATCTGAACCGCCGTGCCGACGACAAGACCACCGCCAGCGTCCTCATCCTGGGCAACAGCGGCCAGGGCAAGAGCTATCTGCTCAAGCTCCTGTTGTGCAACATCCTGGAGAGCGGGCAACGCGCCATCTGCCTGGACCCGGAGCATGAGCTGACTGACCTGTGCGTCAACCTGGGCGGCTGCTTTCTTGACCTCATGAGCGGTATATACCGGATCAACCCCCTCCAGCCCAAGCTGTGGGATGTCAGCGGCGAAGATGACCCGGACGCTCCCGCGGCCTTTCGCCAGAAGACCCGGCTGAGCCAGCATATCTCCTTCCTGAAGGACTTCTTCCGCTCCTACAAGGAGGACTTCGCGGACAAGCACATCGACACCATCGAGCTGATGCTGGAGCGGCTGTACGCCCAGTGGGGCATGGATGACAACACGGACTTTTTGTCCCTGACCCCCACGGATTACCCCGTTCTCTCCGACCTCTACCGTATCATTGAGGATGCGTATCAGAATTATGACCAGGAGGAATTCCCCCTCTACACCAGGGAATTGCTGCGGGAGGTCCTGCTGGGCCTCCACTCCATGTGCCGCGGCGCGGAGAGCAAGTTTTTCAACGGCCACACCAACATCACCAGTTCCCGCTTCCTGGTCTTCGGCGTCAAGGGGCTCCTCCAGGCCAGCCGGAATGTGAAGAACGCCATGCTGTTCAATATCCTCTCCTATCTCAGCGACAAGCTGCTCACCGAGGGAAATACCGTGGCCACGCTGGACGAGCTGTACATCTGGCTGAGCAACCTGACCACCATCGAATATATCCGTAACAGCCTCAAGCGGGTGCGGAAGAAGGAGTCCTCCATGATCCTGGCCAGCCAGAATCTGGAGGACTTTGATGTGGACGGTATTCGGGAGCTGACCCGGCCCCTGTTCGCCATCCCCACCCACCAGTTCCTGTTCAACGCAGGCAGCGTGAACAAGAAGTTCTATATGGACAACCTCCAACTGGAGCCTGCTGAGTTCGAACTCATCCGCTATCCCCAGAGGGGCGTCTGCCTCTACAAGTGCGGTAACGAGCGGTATCTGCTGGAGGTCCATGCACCGCCCTATAAGGAAAAGCTGTTTGGAAAGGCGGGCGGACGGTGAACCCGTAAGTTAGTGAGCTCATTCCGAACCAATGGCCTGGAAATTGCCAAGCGGCTTCCAGGCTGTTTTCTTTTTGGAAAGGAACATCAATGAAACGAATCTATACCATATTATCTTTTTTCATGCTGACCGCAGCCCTGTGTATGCAGCTGACCGCCCCAGCATCTGCGGCCAATGATCCGGGATTCCGGGATGTCAGCGCGGAATCCCCTTGGTATGAGGGCATTTCCTTTGCGGCTGAAAACGGGATCACCTGTGGGACCGGGGACAATAACTTTTCGCCCGACGCTGTCATCACCACCCGCCAGTGGGCAGTCATGATCTGCCGTGCCTATGATAAGGAGGTTCCCGAAACTCCTGGTATTCCCTTCGGGCAGGCCCAGCTCGAGCTTGCGTACAAAGAGGGATGGCTCAATATGAGTGCGGTACTGGAACCAGACACGGAGATGTGCCGCAGCGCAATTTATGCCAGTGCTTTTGCGGCAGAGGGGATTCCCGTTTACTGTTATGAGCTGTATGAAGACGGAGAATACATGAGCGACGCTGATAATTATGTTCGTATCGCCTGTGAAAATGGATTGTGCGCGGAAAATGCCGATCCACTGGAACGTATCACACGCGGCGAAGCGGCACAGATCATCTATCTGGTCCGTACCAAAGGGCTGCACGTCGATCCCCCCGAGATGGTGGAGCGGTTGAACATCAATAATGTTGATCAGGTATATCTCGGCTCCTATCTTGTCGAGATGAAAAAGATTCCCGCGGCTATTCTGGATGAATATACAGCGCACGGCTGGTCGTTTGATCTGGACAGTCAGTATCTGGACGATTTAAGTGAGCAGTTGAATATGCAGTGCGCCGGTGCGACCAGTTATCGTCAAAAAACGATCTATGCCCGTGAGCCGTCTTGTACCGTTCATGAGTTCGGGCACTTCTATCATCAGGTAATTGGCTTTCCATCCACCACGGAAAAGCTCTATGAGAAGGAGTCGGGATCCGCGCGTGCTGTACTGGGAGACTACTCAACAGTCAATTCGCGGGAGTATTTTGCGGAGTTTTTTGAGTATTGGATCGATTGGAGTGAAAACGAGGATAGGATGCGCCCTCTGGCAGATGCCGCGCCGGAAACCTTTGCATACTTTCTGAAGCTCGAAGAACTCGGCTGGCCTGAGAACGCAAATGCGCAATAGGGAGCCAGCTATGAATGTCATCTCTTATGGCGGCGGCACAAACAGTACCGCTATGCTGATTGGAATGTACCACAAAAATATCCCCGCCGACCTCATTCTCTTTGCGGATACAGGCTGCGAGCAGCCCCACACCTATGAGTACCTGTCCGTCATGGACCAGTGGCTGATAAATCACGGGATGCCGAAGATCACAGTGGTAGAATACATGGACATGAATGGGGACCGCCTGACACTGGAGCAGGAGTGCCTCCGTTCCGGCACCCTCCCCGCTCTGGCCTATGGCTACAAGAGGTGTTCCCTGAAGCACAAGGCCGGTCCGCAAGAAAAATTCTGCAACAACTATCCGCCCTGCCGGGAGGTGTGGGCCAGAGGCGAGAAGGTAGATCGGAAGAGCGT
>OMGW01000248.1_pt1 | contig 20492 bp, 16 predicted proteins | sample 1646131 | NCBI WGS metagenome assembly OMGW01 (sample SAMN05578588, study PRJEB25193) | human gut metagenome | biome: Human Microbiome; feature: human-associated habitat; material: feces | host: Homo sapiens | place: USA:Birmingham
ATTTTGCTCTATTTGCACCGCATTTCGGCGTTTACACAGAATTTGGGACAGACCCCTTTCACCGGTTTCTTTCTCACAATGGGCGCACTTGTAGCTGGCAACATGATAGTCCACAGCATACACCTGTGCAGGAACAATGACCAATTCTGTGCGAGCAAACTTTTCGCCGATTTTGATCATCTCTGTGCCGCATCTGGCGCAGGAGCGCTCCTCCGGAGACAGTTCACACAAAACCTTCTTGTGCTCTAATCCCGCAGTCAATTCTTCTTTGGCACGCTTGCTCTTGCGCTCATGCGCTCATGCGCTTTCACGGGTGTCGTCTTACCGGGCTCCGGGGCGGAGGCATTGCTGTAGGTCTCAGCTTCATTGAAGAAGTCCTGATACATACTCAACTGCTCTCCGCTGACATACTGGACCTTCTCACTGGACTGCCCGTACATTTTCTTGCGAAGATTGACCAGTTGTTCCGTTAATGACTGCAGCTTTACCAGTTCCATTTTCTGCTCCAGAACGGTTTCCTCCAGAGAACGGATATAGGCTGCCACTTCGGGGGACAGCGTGCTCATATCGATGTTTTCCATGCTGAATCCTCCCGGTTCCTATTTCTTTTGACGTAAATATTATACCATAAAATAGCAAGAAAGTCCAGAAAAGCCAACGTTTTTCCGGACTTTCCCGGGCGTTTCAGGGTGCGTATTATACCAGCTTTTTGGGCGGTGATGGACGTATTGCTTTGGGCTGTTCCACACTAAGTCCCTGCATGAGTCAGGTAAACTGCTCTCAGGTCAATTTTTGTACTTCGGCCGCTGTACGGGGCCACTGGTATCTGCCGTTGGATAACTGCTTGCTCAACAGTATGAAGTCATCCGGTTCCCACAGCAGCGCTTTCAGTTGGCTCCGGCTTTTACCGCAAAACAGAAACAAGCTGCTGTCTGTGGGATCCATCTGATAATTCTGCTGCACAAGAGCCGCAAGCCCCCGGATCCCTTTGCGCATATCTGTGCGTCCACAAACGATGTATACATTCTTTGCCTGCGTGATGTCGCCTAACATGATAACAGTCCTCGGACGATGGCTATAACCATATCGCTGCTTACTCCGTGCATGCTGATGGAGATACCGTCTTTTTGAATCGTGACTTCCTGAGCGGGAGTACAGCGGGAAGTTTGCGGCTCGATTTGCAGTGGAACCACTGCCTGTGTAACCATAATCTCTCCCGCAAGCTCATTTCGCAGGCTCCTCTGCCACCGCATGAACGTGCTGTAGCTGATCCCATGCTCCCGGCACCATTGCCGCTTTGGCATACCGCTTCCGTTGCACGCTTTTATGATTTCGATACTTCTCTCTTTTCTCAGGGTTTGAAACTCGTTCGGCATTCCTGAGACCTCCTTGAGACTTTTGGTACCGATGGGTCTTTTGATACCTCGGTCTCAATTATCTCATCTCTACTTTGATCTTGCCAGACGGTGGATTATGAGGCGCTTACTTTTGTCGGTACGTAACCGCCAAAGCCAGCGCATATAGACTTCTGCGAAACGATAGGTGCGGGACATTTCGAAACGTTCCGCACCTACTTGTTTGCATACGGTCAGAAGGGGAGAATACATGTGGGAAATGCTCCTTTTTGGCACATATGACAACAGAATCGTCTCCGGTGTTTCTGCGGGGATAAGCAGCTTGAATGAAACCGCACGGATGATTCCATATGCAAATAGCATATGGAATAAATGACAAAATTTTCCGTTAAGAATCGCCAATAGGCTTGCTCTTTTGGTAAAATTGTGCTAAAGTTTTATCTATATATGGACATTTGCAGAAAAGTGCCCATAGCATAAGTGGCCGGGTGACCCGATGGATAACCCGTCGGAGAATTATTGGGAGGCTTCCGCCCACTTCCTCTGGGGCTTCCGCGACCTGAAGAAACTGACGCAGGAGGTGGCCACCAATCCGGACAAGGTCGATCCCTCCATCTACGCCAAGCGGCTGGCCGTTTTTTCCAGCGGCAGCGGCATGACGGTGGAACACGTGGCGGATGACGCGGCGCTTTCGGCGCTGAAAAAGCGGTACGGAGACCCCGTCGCCCTCATCAACGGCGATTATGAGAGCAAAAACGGAGAAGCCTTTACCTTCACCGGCGGGGCGGCGCTGCTCTCGCCCTCCGTCACGGCAACGTGGGGCAGCGGCGGCAAGCTCATTATCCACAAGAACGGAACCGTGGAGCAAAGCGGCGTGAACCTGAGTGCGCCTACTTTCAAGTTCTATCAGCCGACAAACGGCGCGGATGGTGCGCTGGGGATCTCCCTCACAAAAAAGGGTTTTGCATTTGACATTGACCCGGCCAAAAACGCCGCCATCGTCTATGTAGACATCCCCTACGCCACGGTGAAGCTGGAAGAGGCGACTGCCGACGCGGCGGGGAACCTTGTGTTCAGCGGTAATATCGGCTTTCAGACCATTTTCGATGGCGCAAAGTTTACGATGGAAAAGCTGGGCTACGGCTTGAAGGGAAATGAATTCAAGGTCAACGGCGTAAAGGCCACGGGCGAATTCAGCACCGAAAAAATGCTGTCGCTGGAGCTTGCCAATGTCGAGGGCGAGGTCAACACCTTCAAGGGTGAGGAGCGCTACGCCTTTGAACTGGAGCTGAACGTCTTTGACCTCTTTGAGACCGAGGCGAAGCTGGCGCTGGAGCGGGCCAATGACGGCTCGCTGATCCCCGACGAGCTGTGGTTCTTCGTCAAAGCCGAGCCGGGCATCCTCCTGATCCCGCCGGTGCCTGTGGGCCGGCTCACCGGCGGCGGCGCGGGCTTCAAGGATCTGGCCGCTACGGTAAAGGGCAACTATTTCGCCATTCCGCCCATCAAGCTGCGGGGCGCGGTGTCGGGCGCCTATCTGCAGCTTGTCGAGGGCCGGGCCGACGTGGTGCTCGGCCCCAGCGAGATCTCCCTCAAGGCAAGCGACGTGGGCATAGTGGGATTTGGCAAGTACGGACAGTTTGTTGACAGCTTCGGCTATGCCCTCAAACTTACCGGACAGGAGCGGAAGTATAAAGGCACACCCTACCAGGGCGTCTATCTCGTCGGCTCGGAGGAACTGACGATCAATCTGCCGAGCAAAAACCTCGACGTGTTCGCTTTGAAGTCCTCCCTTGGATTGGGTGCTTTCGGCGGTACGGGTATGAAATCCGGCAGGAAGCATCTGTATCTCGGCATCGGCGCCAACGGCACGGTAAACGGCAGAGTACAGATCCCGAAGGGCTTCCCCTTTGCCGGAACAAAATTCGGCAGCGCGGACATCCAACTGATCGTCGGCGGCCAGACGGAAATCCCGATCAGAGACGTCAGCGTCAGCGAGGGTATGAAGCAGGCGCTTAATAACATCGACGCCTACCTCGGCGCGATGGCTCAGACGCAGAATCCCTTGTTCGGCGTGCGCGTGTGGGTGCTCGTTCCGAAGGTCCTCCAAACCAACTTCCGCTACAAGGAGGGCTGGGGCATCGAGGGGACGTTTATCACAAAACTCCCGGAATGGGACTGGAGCAGTAAGGGCGTTGAGCCGGTGGTGCAGGCCGTCTCTCTGGAGGACGGGGAGGAGTTTGCTGTCATGCTGGCTGCAGATCCGCCTGATGCGGAGCCCCGCGGCGGTGGAAACGTTCAGACGATCACGGTAGACGCCGGTGCGGACGAAACGCCGTATATCCTGCTGGCCTTTGACAGCAGCGTGAGCGAGGAGGATATCAAACAAGCTCTGATTGTTACGAAAAAAGATGAGACCGACCACATCGACATCAACTGGGTGGGTGAGGACGGTCAAACCGATCCCACCGCGGAGATCTATGCAGGCATCGACCTTATCAAGAATAATAAGGATGGGGAGGAATACCGCGTAGCACTCCTGCGGCTGAAGGAAGCCGGGACTTATGAGGTCAATACGGGCGGCCTTACGCTTGTAACGGACAAATCTAAGGGTGTTGCCGTTGCGCCCTTTGAGAAGCTGGCTCTGACATTGGATGACAGTAGCTATCGGGTGTCCGGCGAGGTCAAGTACGCCGAAGAGGATACAAAGTATGTGCTGCGCACCTATTTTGCCGAGAAAGAGGGCGGTGCGGACTACCTGATCGATGAGCAGATCGATGTGAACCCCAACAGCATTTCCGTCGATATTCCCAACAGTGGTACGCACGCGCCCAGCGGCGAGTACTACGTCACTTCGTTCCTGATGACGGAAAAGACCACCACGGTCGCCGATGAGAACGGAGAGAGCGAAAATGTGACCGCTCTTATGGCCATCGACAGCCAGCAGTTCGACAAGCCGATCACTTATACGAACGCCAACGAGCCTGACGCTCCCGCGTGGGCCAAGTTGGAATTTGTCGGCAACGAGGTGATGAAGGCTGAATGGGACGCCGTGGACGGCGCCGATGGCTACCGCGTGACGATCTATCAGGCAAAGGGCAGCGGTTGGAAGGACACCGGCTTCGGCTACGATCTTGACGAGAACACCACCTCCATCGACATGGCGCTGACCGTGGGCGGAAACGCCGTTAAGGCCAGCGGAGAGAACTCTGCTGTGTCCGTTCCCGCCGAAAATCTCGAGGCGGACAAGGACTACAGAATCGGCGTGAGCGCCTATAGAGAGGTGCCGTACTTCACGGAGAGCGCGGGGGCGGGTTCTACGGAGAGCACGGAGACCGGCTCCATGGAAGGCGAGGAGACAGGCGCTGCGGAGGGCGCAGAGGGCAGTACCGCCGGGAGCGGGGGAACCGGCGCCCAAAAGGCGCTTACCGCGAAGTATTACAGCCTGGAGACCGAGTCCAACCGTGAGCAGTTACCCCAATACACGCCGTTGAATATGACGCTCACTGTGAATGACACCGTCATCGACGCGGATGAGAACGGCGTGTACCACGCCTATGTGGGCAAAAATCCCGGCACACTCACCGTGACAGCAGACGGCGCAAACAGCATCACCGTTACGCGGATGGATGATGAAGATTCCCCCACCACGCTGACATCTTCCAACAGCTATGACATCCCCGATTTCACCGGCAGTCTGATGCTCCGGGTGGAAGGCAAGCAGAACAAGGACGTAACCAGCGTGTTCCTGCTGGTGAGCCGCGACGAGACGCCCCCCGTGCTGACCCTCTCCGACCCGATCTTCTTTGCCGATCAGGACACCGGCGCATACACCATTACCGGCATGGCGGACGCTGGCAGCGAGATCCTCTATGGGGAAAATGGGCGCACACGGGCTGCGGGCGACGGCAGCTTTGCCATTCACGATAAATTGGAGGACGAAAGAGAAACCAACGCCTCCCTGTATCTCCGGGCGAAGGACAGCGCGGGCAATGAATCCGCACCGCAGCTGGCGCTGATCACCCGGCAGACCCGGTATGCCGTCACTGTGAACGGCAGCTATGCGGATGTCTCCGGTGCGGGAAGCTATGCGGCGGGAAGCGTTGTCACCGTCCGTGCAGGCAGCCGCAGCGGTTACACCTTCAACGGCTGGACCTCCGGCAGCAATGTTGTCTTTGATGATCCCAGCGCCGCTGAAACGGCCTTCGTCATGCCGGACGGCAGCGTGACCGTTACGGCAAACTGGTCGAGGGACGGCGGATCGTCCTCGTCCGGTCGGGATGACTCCGATCCCCGCTATGCCGTCGGAATTCCGGATAAGACGGAAAACGGCAGTGTGAGCGTCAGCCCGAAGAACGCCAGCCAGGGCGACCGCGTGACTGTCACGGTGAAGCCGGACGAGGGCTATGAGCTGGACAGTCTCAAGGTGCTTGACAAAAACGACAGGGAGCTTGAACTGACCGACAAGGGCGATGGCAGATTCACCTTTATCATGCCCGCCGGAAGGGTGGAGGTCAAGGCAGCATTCACGAAGGAAGTGAAAATCAGCCCCTTCCGGGATGTTCACACCGATGCGTATTACTACGAAGCTGTGAAGTGGGCGCAGAAGAAGGGAATCACCGGCGGCATCGGCAATGACCTTTTCGGACCGTATCAGCCCTGCACCCGGGCCCAGATCGTCACCTTCCTGTGGCGGGCGGCGGGGGCTCCTGTGGTGAATTACGCCATGGATCTGACGGACGTTCCCAGTGACGCTTATTATGCGGAGGCTGTTCGCTGGGCGCTGAGTCAGGGCATCACCACCGGCACGGCTGACGGCAAATTCAGTTCCAATGCTCCCTGCACCCGTGCACAGGCAGTGACCTTCCTGTTCCGGGCGTCCAAGGCGTCCGCCGACGGCGCGCCCGCCTTCAGCGACGTGGCCGCCAATGCCTACTACGCCGAAGCGGTGAAGTGGGCCACGGACAACGGCATCACCAACGGCACAACGAGCTCCACCTTCAGCCCCGGCAGCGGCTGCACGAGAGCACAGATCGTGACATTCCTGTGGCGGCTGTACGCGGAGAAGTAATCGCAATATATATAAAGTGGACTCCCTTGACTGCAAAAAGCGGTCAAGGGAGTCCCTTTTAACCTGTAAAACGGATTCTCTGATGTGGGTTTGCGGCTTCGGCACCTGCTGTGTATGCCGCGGGTAAGCGGTTGATGTTTTAAAAATCGGCTTGCCTAATACACGATCCGAAAGTAATCCAAATATGCTTTACTGGAGTGCTTTGCGCGTCAGTCATCCAACTCCGACTCATGCTTGAGGATCGCGCCGGTGGCGGCGTTGATCTCGTAGTCATATTCCATATTGCCGGATTTGAACTCGACCTCGTAGACGAGTATTCCATCCTCGTCATCCAGTTCGATATCCATGTCATACGCTTCGTTTTCACTCACACCTGCGTGGTTCAGAGCAATAGATTTTGCCTTGGCGTGACCGATGTCCGCGCTGCCGGACGGCTGGGCAGGCTGGGAGGACTGGGCAGGCGGGCTGACGGGCTGGGAGGGCTTTACCGTGTCATTCCGAGCGGAAACGGTGGACGGCAGGTCCTTCTGTCCGCTGATCACCTTTCCCGTGTAGGCGTCCACCAGATACTCGAACTCGCCCCACGCCGTGTGCAGCTCCACCTCGTAGTGGGCGGGAGATTCTTCCAGTTCGGGATCGACCTCCGCTGTAACGGAATCCACCGCCGTCGTTCCGGCATACTCCTCCGCAGCGGTACGGGCTGCATCCATACCGATCGGCATGGCAGGCGCGCCCGCTTCCGCAAGGTCCTTCAACTCCTCCACTGAGAGCTTTGCCAGTGCGTCAAACTTGAGTGCGGAGTTGAGTGCGAGCACGTGGTTTACCAGCGCCGCTTTTCCGGTGGAAATGTTGTTTTCCCGGGCCTGCTGTTCCCGCCCCGCGTCCTGCGTCAGCGTCTGCGTCAGGACAGCGGCCTTTGCTTCGCTCGTCTGCAAAACACCGTCCACAGTGCTGGTCAGCTCACGCTGGAGCTTTTCCGCACGGGCGGTATCCTTGTCCTCCACCGAGATCATGATGGCGGAGGAAATGCTGTCGAGATAACCGTTGCGCACGAGACTTCCCACGATGGCATTTACCGCCACATCCAGCTTCGCCCCCTTGAGGTCAGCCCCATTGCTCATATCCGCAAGGATGGCTTTTGCATCCTCGTTGAGCGGCGTACAGGAAAGCACCTTCTCGCTCCGGTTCACCTTCAGCTCAATGCTCGGGTTCACATCCAGCGACACCACGGACGCCACCGCGTTCGCTCGCTGGTAGAACACGCCTCCGCCGCCAAGCAGCATTACAGCAAGGCAGGCGGCAATGAGCGATGTCCATTTTCTATTTGCCGTTTTCTTTGTCGTCATGGGAATTACCGTTCCTTTCCGCTCTTCACAGCGGGAGAGAACGCCGTTCACATCGTCCGGCGCGGTCTTTTCAAGTGCCGCAGCCAACCTCTGCTCCATTTTCTCATTGGTCATCGGGCGTCATCTCCTTCCAGAAAGCTGCGCATCTTTTTCAATGCTCTGTGATATTTCGACAGGACGGTGGGGAGCGGCAGCTCAAGAAGCGCCGCGATCTCCCGGTGCTTCAGGCCCGTAACGGCGTGGAGCAGCACGATGCGCCGCTCCTCGTCAGCGAGGCTTGCCAATGCGCCTTGCAGCAGTGCACGCTCGTCGGCGTCCAAACCGCACTCCCGCGCGGGAATGGCGTCCCATTCCTCCTCGCTGAGGGCGGCATGGCGTTCCTCCCGCCGCAGACGCGTCAGGCAGAGATTTCGGCATACGGCCAGCAGCCAGCCCATGGGCGATCCTGTGGGCCGGTACTGTTCCGCGCGGTCCCACACCTGCACGTAGACGTCCTGTGTGAGATCCTGTGCGTCGTGCGCGTTTTTGAGGTACGACAGCGCTAAGCCGTACACCGCCGATCTCGTGCGCTGATACAGCTCCGCCAGCGCTTCACGCTCCCCGCCGGCAATGTGGATCAGCAACTGCTGCAGCTCGTGCCGATCCTCTGCCGGAGCATATTCGGTTGTCATCAGCATACTGAGCATAGGCTTCCATCTCCTGTCATCCGTGTAATGCACGGAAAGGACGATTTATTGCATGAAATTTTTATGATTCTTCAAGTTCAAATTGCCAGTTCTTTTCTGCTGACATAGCTGCACCTCGCTTAATATGCAATCCTAAAATAATCCAAATACGCTTTATACTTATCCTGTGCGGTCAGGCAGGTATCTGTCAGATAGCTTTTTTCATTGCCCCATTCCTTTAGTCCACGGTAATAGAACATCTTCAGATCGTCCTCAATGATGAACGGAACGATATTGTATTTCAGGCACTCCTTAAACATAATCAATCTGCCCACACGACCGTTGCCGTCCTGGAACGGATGAATCCGCTCAAACTTCACATGGAAGTCCAGGATATCCTCAAAGGTCTTTTTTTCCTTGGCGTTGTATTCCGTCAGCAAGGCCTTCATTTTATCGGCAACTTCTTCCGGAAGGACGGTATCTCTGCCGCCGACTTCATTCGGGAGTTTCTTATAATCGCCAACAGCAAACCAATCTTTTCTGGAATCGCTGGTGCCGTTTTTCAAAACCAAGTGAAGTTCTTTGATGAACTTCTCCGTCAGAGAAGCTTTTGCATGATCAATAATCATATCAATGCACCGAAAATGATTTGCTGTTTCGATTACATCATCCACATTCAACACTTCTTTTTCTACGCCGATGGTGTTGGTTTCAAAGATATATCGGGTTTGATCGTGTGTCAGGCGGCTTCCTTCCATATGGTTGGAATTGTATGTCAATTCGATCTGTGTTTTATGGTAGATCCCACCGGAACATTTACTTGCCTTCTGATCTTTCAGAATATCCAACAGAGTAGTCGGTTTATCTTTTCTTTTGTTGGTACGCTCCGGCTTTTCTGCGTTTTCCGGAATGTTCCATGTCTTGCCGGTAAGAAACGCACCGTTCACACGCCCCTGGGCGCAGTAATTTCTAACACTGCGCTCGGACACATCCCATTTTTTCGCTATTTCAGCAACTGAAAGATATCGCATCCATGATCCTCCACCATAAAATCCATCAAAAAACCACGTTAATCTATTACATAGTATACCATGCCATCGGCAAAAATATCAATAGCATTCAAAACGAAATTGTTGCACTTTTTGCCGACACAGGAAATGCTGCTTCTGGATATAGGAAGCCGGACTCCATCGAAAATGAAGTCCGGTAAGATATTATCTATAAACTTGACCTCGATCTCAAAATTTTTGTCACATCGAGACTCACTGGTGTAGTAGTGGTGTAGTAGCACTACCTTCAAGCCTGAAAAACCTTGATATTACAGGGGATTTTAGAGATTTCTGCAAATAATGCCGTGACACACAAAAAGTAGTTTTGCCAAAACGCAATTCCTCTTATGAGAAATATAAAAATCCGGAATGGGAGCCGCTGCTTATCGGGTGGCCGTGTTCTCCACCATCAGCCTGCGGCGGTCACGCTCCAGATAGATCAAATGGATCAGGAAAGTCAGGAGCCAGCTGACCGGATAGGACCAGTACATGCTCTCCACGGTGCCCACCGCTTCAAACACGGTGTACCGCCAGACCACCCGCAGCAGACACGCACCGATGAGGGTGGTGACGGTGGGATTCATGGAGTGGCCCAGACCCCGGAGGGTGCCGCAGGCCGTTTCCATCAAGCCGCCGACCCACTGGAACCGGCTGAGGGCCAGAACCCGGACCACACCGGCGGCGATGACCGCGTCATAGGCCGGATCGGTGGACTGGACGTACAGTCCCAGCAGGGGCGCCTGAAAGATCTGGGCCAATGCGCATAGAACAATGCCCAGCCCTGTTGTCAGGGCCAGATTGATCCGAAAGACCCGCACGGCCCGGCGGGGATCGGAGGCCCCGATGCTCTGGCCGGTGAAGGTGATGGCGGACTGGTAGAAGGTGTTCAGCGCGGTGTGGATGAAGTTCTCAATGCCAGAGGCGGCGGAGCTGCCTGCCATGACCACGGAGCCGAAGGAGTTGATGGCGGACTGGATCATCACGTTTGAAGCGGAGAAGAGAACGCCCTGCAGCCCGGCAGAGAAGCCCAGCCGCAGCATCTGGCCCGTCCGGTCCGGATACAGCTGGATCTTCCGCAGCTCCAGACGGCACGGCCCCCGGAAGGTACACAGGCGGACCGTCACCAGCACTGCGGAGAGGAGCTGAGAGACAGAGGTGGCAATGGCCACGCCGGCCACATCCAGTGGGATGACCACCACTAACAGCAGATTCAGCGCGACGTTCAGCGCGCCGGAGACGATCATGAACAGCAGGGGGTAAAAGGTGTCGCCCACCGCCCGCAGCAGGGCGCTGCCGAAGTTGTAGACCACCAGAGCGGGGACGCCTAAGAAGTAGATCCGCAGATACAGCACCGACAGGGGCAGAACGTCCTCCGGGGCGTCCGCCCAGCGCAGCAGGGGAGTGGAGAGCAGAAGCCCGCACACGCAGGCCAGCAGTCCGAGAATAACGCTTAGCAAGGCGGCACAGTGTACCGTCCGGAACAGACCCTTGTCATCCTGGGCGCCGAAGTCCCGGGCGGCCATGTAGTTCGCACCGATGGAGACGCCGTTGAACAGCGTGATGATGAGGAAAATAATAGAGGTGGTGGAACCGACGGCCGCCAGAGAAGCGTGGCCCGCATAGCGGCCCACGATGATGGAGTCCGCCGTGTTGTACGCCAGCTGCAAGATCCCCGTCAGCATCAGCGGAATGGAAAAGCGAAGAATAGCGGGAAGCAGAGGCGCTTCCCGGGAACACACAGTTTGTTTCAACATGTTTCCTCCCATCCGGCCCGGCGGATGCCGAAGCTCCGCCAGCTAAAGATGAGTATTGCAGAAAGGTCGGAGCTTGTCAATAGCCGGGGAAAGAGGGGGAAGCGCCGCAGAAATGGCCGTATCGGCAGATGAACGCCGTATTGACAGGAACGGGCGCGGCCCCTATAATTGTCCGTGAGAGAAATACAACCGGAAAATCGGAAGTTTGTGAAGGAGGTCCTATGAGACTGATTCGTGCGAGAGATTATGACGACATGAGCCTGAAGGCGGCGAACATCATCGCCGCGCAGGTGTCCCTGAACCCCAAGAGCGTGCTGGGCTTAGCAACAGGCTCCACCCCCATCGGCACCTACCGCCATTTGGTTGAGTGGTATCAGAAGGGCGAGCTGGATTTCGGGAAGGCGGTTTCCATCAACCTGGACGAATACTGCGGCCTGTCTGGGGAGCATCCCCAGAGCTACCGCCGCTTCATGCGGGAGAATCTGTTTAACCATATCAATATCCCGGCGGACAGAAGCTTCCTGCCGGACGGCACCCAGACCGACAGCGCTCTAGAGTGTGCCCAGTATGACCGGATCATCGAGGAGCATAACGGCATCGACTTGCAGCTGCTGGGCATCGGCCGCAACGCTCACATCGGCTTCAACGAGCCGGACAGCTGCTTTGCCTGCGGCACCCATCAGGTGACCCTGACGGAGAGCACCATCGCCGCAAACACCCGCTTCTTTGAGGACGAGGCACAGGTGCCCCGGAAGGCGTACTCCATGGGTATGCAGGCCATTATGCAGGCCAAGCGGGTCCTGCTGATCGCCAGCGGCGCGGACAAGGCGGAGGCTATCCGGAACAGCTTCTTTGGCCCCGTGACGCCTCAGGTCCCGGCGTCGATCCTGCAGCTCCACCGGGATGTCATCGTCATCGCCGATGAGGCTGCTCTGGCGGACTGCCCGGCAGAGGCGTAAGTGAATCGCTGTCCGTTAAGAGGACGGTAAACATATAGAGCTTCCCGGCCGGCAGTCACGAACTGCCGGCCGTTTTTTCGTGTAGACGCTGTTGCGCACAGGCGTGAGCCGTGGGAAACACCGCACCACCGGCGGCGGTGGATGCCTTGCGCATCGCTGCTTGCACCTGCGGATAGATCACCATATTCTAGATGCAAAAACGGTGAACTGACCGTTGAATTTTTCTTTGTTTTCCCGATATGAGTATGGTAAAATACAAGGGAAACAGAACGCACGAGTGGACCCTTTCTCTAAAAGGAGCGAATTATGGCAGGACTGACCAATATTAAAAATCAAGCGCTGACAGAGCGCATTGAGGACCATCTTTTCCAGTATATTCTGGATGAACGTCTGGCGGTGGGCGCAAAGCTGCCCAATGAATATGAGCTGGCGGACCGGTTCGGCGTCAGCCGGGGAACGATCCGGGAAGCGGTGAAGCTGCTGGTATCCCGTGGAGTTTTGCGGGTCAAGCACGGCTCCGGTACCTATGTGGCGTCCCTGATGCCGCTGAAAGCCGATCCGCTGGGCTTGGACGCCATTGAGGACCGGATCCAGCTGGCGCTGGACCTGACGGACGTGCGGCTGATGCTGGAACCGGCAATCGCGGAGCTGGCCGCCCGGAACCGCACAGAGGAGGAGGCCCAACGGCTGACGGAGTACTGCGATGCTGTGCGGAGAAGGATTCAGGCGGGGGAGGATTACCTGATCGAGGATATGCGGTTTCACTGGTATCTTGCGAAATGCTCTCACAACATGGTGGTAGAGCCGCTGATGCCGATTATCGACGCGGCGGTGGTCTCCATCGCCAATATCACTCGCAAGGAACTGCTGACCGCGACAGTCGATACTCATCAGGAGATCCTCAACGGCGTTCTGGATCAGGACCCCCAGGCGGCCCGGGCGGCCGTGGCCCTGCATTTGGAGATGAACCGGATCGTGATCAAGCACGCGCAGAAGCGGTCTAAGGAAACAAAATAATATCTATGGAAGCTGCTTTAGGATGTATGGTTCCAAGGCAGCTTCCTTTTTCGGTTGAAGTCATCGGATGACTTTTCCTTGACCTTTTACAGAAAAACCAAACTTTTTAACAGAAACGCCCAATATCTTTACGGTCTTTCACCGAATTGTGCAAATTTTTGAAAAATTTCTACAAAAAAGTAGAAAGCGTTTTTGATGACTTGTAATACCTCTTTCGAGATTTTATAATGCAGGCAGATAGCAAAAAAGGGAGCTGCCGGCGCTCCCGCATTGCGCAACTACAAAATTCTGATATACGGAATACAGGAGGAACTGCCTTATGTACCGCAGTGAACATATTTTGAAGGGCCTGAGCAACCAGTACTACCGCGCTACCTACAAGTCCATGGGCTTTACCACCGAGGACCTGAAGCGCCCCATCATCGGCATTGCCAACGCATGGAGCGAATGCGTTCCCGGTCACTACAACCTGCGTCAGGTCGCCCAGCGGGTGAAGGACGGCATCTACCGGGCCGGCGGCACCCCCATTGAGTTCGGCGTGATCGGCGGCTGTGACGGCATGGGCCAGGGACATGACGGTATGCACTTCATCATGCCCTCCCGTGAGCTGATCGCCAACTCCATCGAATCCATGGCCCAGATCAACCTGTTTGACGGTCTGGTGCTGTTGGGAAGCTGCGATAAGATCGTTCCCGGTATGCTGATGGCTGCCGCCCGTCTGGACATTCCCTGCATCTTCCTGCCCGGCGGCCCCATGGAGGGCGGCGTGGAGTTCGACGGCCGTCAGGCCGACCAGACCTCCAGCACCGAGGCTTACGGTATGCTCTCCGCCGGTAAGATCACCGAGGAGGAGTATGTCTCTCTGGAGAACACCGCCTGCCCCGGCTGCGGCTCCTGCTCCTATCTGGGCACCGCCAACACCATGTGCGCGCTGGCCGAGGCTCTGGGCATGACCCTGCCGGACGGCGGCACCGCTCCCGCCACCTCTGCCATCCGCATGATGAAGGCGGAGGAGACCGGTGTGAAGATCATGGAGCTGGTGGAGAAGAACATCACCGCCCGCCAGATCATCACCGACGGCGCTATCCGCAACGCCATCAAGGCCTGCCTCGCCATGAGCGGCTCCACCAACGCCGTCATGCACCTCACTGCCATCGCTTATGAGGCGGAGCTGGGCATCAAGGTGCTGAACGAGTTTGACACCCTCTCCGACACCACGCCCCAGCTTGCCAAGATGAACCCCGCCTGCAAGTACAGCATCGTGGATTTCTATAAGGACGGCGGCGTGCCCCGCCTGATGGAAAACCTCCAGTCCATGCTGGAGACGGACGTTATGACCGTCACCGCCCACACGCTGGCAGAGAATATCCGTGACCACAAGTACCTCTATCCCGCTACGGGCCTTGTCAACCACACGCTGGACGATCCCTTCGGCTATACCGGCGGCGTGGCGGTGCTGCGGGGCAATCTGGCTCCCGACACCGGCATCACCAAGCCCGGCGCGTTCGACAAGAGCCTGCATCATTTCAAGGGCGAGGCCATCTGCTTCGACTCTGAGGAGGCCGCCGAGGAGGCCATTCTGGCCGGTAAGGTCCATGACGGTCATGTGGTGGTCATCCGCTACGAGGGCCCCAAGGGCGGCCCCGGTATGCGCGAGATGTACAAGGCCATGAAGTACCTCTATGGCCGCGGCCTGTCCAAGACCACCGCACTGATCACCGACGGCCGGTTCTCCGGCACCAACAACGGCTGCTTTGTGGGCCATATTTCTCCCGAAGCCGCTGAGGGCGGCCCCATCGCCATCGTCCATGACGGCGATCTGGTGGAGATCGACGTGGACAGCAAGAAGCTGGAGCTGCTGGTGCCTCAGGAGGAGATCGAGGCCCGTCTGAAGCAGTGGAAGCGTCCCGAGCCCAAATTCAAGAAGGGCTGGCTGGGCCTATACTGCAAGCTGGCTGCCTCCGGTTCCGAGGGCGGCGTCATGAAGTTTGACCATCTGTAATTTGAATTAGGAGGAGAAACCGACTATGGATGGAGTTACCGTTTCCGTTCTGGGCGCATTGGTGGCCCTTGCCGTCGCCATTGTGCTGATCCTGAAAAAAGTACAGCCCACTTATGCCATGATCTTCGGCGCCGTGATCGGCGGTCTGGTAGGCGGCGCCGGGCTCACCGGCACAGTTAGCTTTATCATCTCCGGCACGCAGGGCATCGTCTCCGCGATCATCCGTATCGTTACGGCCGGTATTCTGGCCGGCGCGCTCATTGAAAGCGGCGCGGCTGAGCGCATTGCCGAGTCCATCATCAATAAGATGGGTGCCAAGCGGAGCCTGATCGCCATCACGCTGGCCACATGGCTGCTGACTACCGTGGGCGTGTTCGGCGACGTGGCCTGCATCACCGTGGCTCCCATTGCTCTGCAAATGGCTCGCCGGGCGGGTTATCACAAGATGGGCGTGCTGATGGCGCAGCTGGGCGCCGTCCGCGCGGGCAACGTCATGAGCCCCAACCCCAATGCCATCGCGGCCGCCGAGGCCTTTAATCTGCCCCTGACCTCCATCATCGCCGTGGGCGTCATCCCCGCCGTCACCGCGCTGATCGTGACCTCTCTGCTGGCAAAGCGCCTGTCTATGCGGGGCACGGAGATCACCGAGGCTGACATCGGCGGCGAAGCCGCGCAGCATAAGGATTTGCCCCCCCTGTGGGCGGCACTCAGTGGTCCCGTTGTCACCATCGCCATCTTGCTGCTGCGTCCCATTGCCGGGATCACCATCGATCCCCTGATCGCCCTGCCGGTAGGCGGCATCGTGGGCGCTATCGCCATGGGCAAGACTCGGGACATGGGCCACTACTTCAATGCCGGCCTCGCCAAGATGAGCGGCGTCGCCATGCTGCTGGTCGGCACCGGCGCTCTGTCCGGTATCATCTCCAACTCCGGATTGAAGGACGTGATCATTTCCTTCATTGAGACTCTGGGCCTGCCCGGCTTCATGCTGGCCCCCATCTCCGGTATGCTGATGGGCGCGGCTACCGCCTCCGCCACAGCCGGTACGACCCTTGCCAGCCAGATCTTTGGGCCTACCGTGGTGGCCAGCGGCGTAACACCTCTGGCGGCTGCCGCCATGACCCACGCGAGCTGCTTCGTCTTTGATGGTCTGCCTCACGGCTCCTTCTTCCATGTCAGCGCCGGCGGCGTCAACATGGAGATCAGCGAGCGGCTGAAGCTGTTGGGCTATGAGGCCATCAACGGCCTTGCTATGATGGCCGTCAGCACGCTGGTATTCGGTGTGCTGAAGCTGGCCGGCTGACCGGGAGGATTTCTATGGCAAAGATCATCGCACCTGTTGTCACGATCTTCAACGAAGAGGAAAAGCCCGACTACGCAGGCAACAAAAAAGTCATCGATTTCCTGATCGAGGGCGGGCTGGACGGCATTCTTGTGCTGGGCTCCGCCGGAGAGTTCCCGGATCTGAACGAGCAGGAGCGTTTGAACTTCTTCCGCTTCTATGCGGAGTATGTCAACGGACGGGTGGAGCTGCTGGCCGGTACCGGCTGCATCCGCTATGCCGATACGCTGGCCCTGTCCAACGCGGTGTATGAGCTGGGCTACACGCCCATGGTCATCAGCCCCTACTATTTTGAGATGGATCAGGAAAAGCTCTTCGTCTACTATGACCGTCTGGCTAAGGACGTGAAGGGGGACCTGTATCTTTACAACTTCCCGCCCCGCACCGGACATTCCATCGCCCCGGAGACGATCCGCCGCCTGATCGACGCGAACCCCAACATTATCGGACTGAAGGATTCCGTATCCACCCCCGGCCACACCAACATGGTGTGCCGGGCGGTAGAGGGAAAGCCCTTCACCGTCTACTCCGGCTTTGACGACCAGTTCCTCAGCAACATCGCCAACAACGGGGGCGGCGGGTGCATCGGCGCGCTGTCTATCATCGTGCCGGAGATCTGGAGCAGTCTGGTGAAGGCTGCCAACGAAAGGGACTTTGCGCGCACTTTCGCCCTGTACCACCTGATCCAGAAGCTGATGCCCATTTACGATATGGACACCAACTGCTCCCTGATCCTCAAAAAGCTGCTGGTGCACCGGGGACTGGAGATCAGCGACCGGGCCGTTTGCCCCTTCAACCAGATGAACGCCGCCATCTATCAGAGCGCCGCAGACCTGCTGGACAGCGTGTTGGCTGAATACCAGTCCATGCGCTGACGGGGAAACCGATTCAAGGCTGGCCCCTCGGTCGGCAAATACAATAACAGTAAAAGGGCAGGGCCGGACAGAAATTTTCTGTCCGGCCCTGTTTGCTGCGTTCTTCCTTGCATCGTTTCCGGCAAATTCACAATACAGTCATTGCACCGCAGGGCGGGGCGTTGTCCAACTCGGGCATTGTGAAAAACCGCGGTTTGTGGTAAATTAAGTCCATAAAACAACGGAAAGAGGAATACACATGAAGGATTTCCGGCAGGAATTATATGAAAACGGCTACTTCCGGCAGGAGGAGCTGTGCTTTGCCGACTGCGACCGGTATCAGCGGGCAAGGGTCTCCGGCCTTTTGAACAAGGCGGCGGCCTACGCGGGGTATGACTACAACGCCCGGGGCCTGACCCATGACGTGCTGTTTGAAATGGGAGAAGTGTTCCTGCTCTCCCGGCTGGCCATGCGCATCCACCGGATCCCCATGGCGGGGGATGTGCTGGACATCGCCACCTATGAAAACGGGGTCAAGGGCGCGCATATGCAGCGGGTCTACGAGATGAAGGATCAGACCGGCGAGGCGCGGGTGTCGGTAAAAAGCGACTGGATCTTAGTGAACCCCGCCACCCGGAAGATCATGCGGCCCTCCGCCTTTACCGCCAAGCCCATACAGACCTGCGACCGGGTCATCGACTGCCCGGACCCGAAAAAGCTCCTGCTGCCCCACGAGGGGGTGGAGGAGCTGGGGACCCGGCAAGTGGTCTGGTCCGATCTGGACGGCAACGGCCACCTTTACAGCGCCAACTACGGCGACATTATCTGGGACTACCTGCCCCGTGACTTGCAGGAGCGGACGCCCCGGGAATTCTACATCAATTACAATCACGAGGCTACCCTTGGCGAAACGTTGCGTCTGGTGGGCTTCCGGAACGGGGACGGCAGCTATCTCATGGAGGCCCTCGGCCCGGACGCCGCCTGCTTCACCGCCCTGTGCGTGTTTTAATTCAAAATCTTTACCGTGCGTACAAATGTTTCTGGTAGAAATGCAAATTGTTCTTGCATTTTGCGGCGATACCCGATATCATGTTATTATAATAAGTAATACCATTGGGGCGGTCGCACCGCAAAGGTGATGTCAAGCGGGCCTGCCGCCCACCTCTTACAAGTGAATAGGCGCTGGGGGTGCGGTGCGGAAACCGGCGCACCCCCTGTTCAAACTGCGGTCAGCCCCCTGAGAGCTGTGTCGGAATCGGGAGGAACGAACGAGCAGAGAAGCGATCGGCTGCGGAAGAAAGGAGAGGCGCATGAAGAATCTGAAAAAGCTGACGATCCTGCACTCGAACGATATGCATGGCGATTTTCTGGCCGAACAGATCGACGAACGGCTGGTGGGCGGCGTGTCGCTGTTGTCGGGCTATGTCAATAAAGTGCGGCGGGAGGAAAAGAACGTGATCTACGCCGTGGCGGGCGATATGTTCCGCGGCAGCGTCATTGATTCGGAGTACAAGGGCACCTCCACCATCGGCATCATGAATCTGGTGGGGCCGGACGTGGCCACCATCGGCAACCACGAGATCGACTACGGCCTCGCTCATCTGCTGTTTCTGGAAAAGTGCGCGGATTTCCCCATCATCAACGCCAATCTGCACATCAAATCCAACGGACGGCGGATGTTCCGGCCCTTCTGGATCGCCCATATCGACAATATGAAGATCCTGTTCATCGGCATCATCACGGAGGAGGTGCTGGCCGCCACCAAGACGGACGAGCTGATCGGGTCCTTTGTGGACATCGGGGAGGCGGCCCGGGAGGTGGGCAACATCTGCAACGCCTACAACGCCATCGACATTGATTTCACCGTGTTGCTGACCCACATCGGCTTTGAGGAGGACAAGAAGCTGGCGGCGATGCTGGACCCGGACTGGGGCGTGGACGTCATCATTGGCGGCCACAGCCACACGAAGCTGGAGGAGCCCTTCAAGGTCAACGGCATTTACATCGTGCAAGCGGGCACCGGCACCGACGAGATCGGCCGGTTCGACATCATGGTGGACACCGACCTCAACGCCATCGACACCTTTACCTGGCAGATGGTCCCCATCGACGATGCCCACTGTCCCCGGGACGAGGAGGTGGAGAACTTCATTCAGCGCTACAGGAGCGCCACCTCCCAGAAGTATGCCCGCATCATCACCCGTCTTTCCTGTGAGCTGACCCATCCCAAGCGCAATCAGGAAACGGCGCTGGGAGACCTCATCGCCGACATTCTGCGGGACAGCTTCGGCATCGACCTGATGCTCATGGGCTCCGGGGCCATCCGCAGCTACGCCCTCGGCCCGGTGGTCCACTACGCAGACCTTGTGGAGTGCCTGCCCTATGACGACGCGGTGTACATGCTCAAGGTCACCGGTACCCAGCTGGAGCGGATGATCCGCCATATCCTGCGGGACGAGGCATTCCAGGGGGAGCACACGGAGTTCTACCAGTTTTCCCACGGGACGCACATCGTCTGGTCCCGGAGCGAGCAGGCCTTCCGCACCCTGACGCTGGACGGCGAGGCCCTGTACGCCGAGCGGCTCTACACCGTGGCGGTGCAGAAGTACCACTACAACAACCTCAAGCCGTTTTTGGACATCACGCTGGAGGAGGTGGAGAAAAACGGCAAGATCCGGGTGCTGTCCACCTCTGCCCGGGACGTGGTGGAGGAATATCTGATGGTGAACCAGCACCTCAGCCGGGAGGTGGAGGGCCGTCTGGTGGTGGAGGACTAAGGGGCGCTTTCCGGAAAAGCGGCGGGCTTCCTGAATGGATCTCCGGAGCAGAAAAACGGAAGTGAAATGGCGCTCTCTGATGTGCCGCGTCAATAACCCCCACCAAATCTAACGATTTGGAGGGGGCTTGCGAGAAAACGTAAGCCCAGATTGACTACCCTAAGCATTACGAATGCTACGTTACTCAAGAATGTATGTATAGGCACCGGCGGGCGTGAATCCGAACCTGCCGCTCTGCGGTGTGTAATTAAAAGCTCTGAGGGTAAGGAGCGGTGTTGCACACGAAAACCTTGAGATAACA
>OMGW01000275.1_pt1 | contig 19502 bp, 16 predicted proteins | sample 1646131 | NCBI WGS metagenome assembly OMGW01 (sample SAMN05578588, study PRJEB25193) | human gut metagenome | biome: Human Microbiome; feature: human-associated habitat; material: feces | host: Homo sapiens | place: USA:Birmingham
GCCTGCAACGCCGACTGGTTTGCCGAAAAGGGTCTGGAATATCCCACCAGTTGGGAAGACCTGCTGAAGCCCGAGTTCAAGGGTGAGATCATTATGGCCCATCCCGCCACCTCCGGCACCGCCTACACCGTTCTGGCCACGCTGGTTCAGCTCAAGGGCGACGATCAGGTCTGGGACTATCTGGAGAAGCTGAACACCAACATGAGTCAGTACACCAAGTCCGGCTCCGCCGCTCCCAATGCCGTGGCCATCGGTGAGGCCGCCATCGCCCTCACCTTCTCTCACGACGCCCTGCAGCTGACTCCCGAGGGCTATCACATTGAGCTGAGCTTCCCCACCGACGGCACCGGTTATGAGGTGGGCGCCATGGCCCTCATCAAGGGCGGCAAGGCCGACGAGCAGGAGAACGCCAAGAAGTTCATCGACTGGATGACCTCCGAGGCCGGTCAGGGCTGCTACGCCGAAAACGACTCCTTCCGCGTTCCCACCAACACCGCCGCTCCTGTGGCCGACGGTCTGGTGACGCTGGATGAGGTTCCCGTGATTGATTATGACGCCGTTTGGGCTGCCAGCGTCAAGAGCGAGTACTGCGAGCAGTTCGAGAATAAGATCGCCACCAAGCCCGAGGGCTGATCCCAATAGATTTCTGATTGATTTCCCGCAAACGGGCCTCCTCCCCCAAGGGGAGGGGGCCCGCATACCAAGACAGAGAAGGCGGAACTCCCTTGCGCAGCTTTCCCGCCGCTTTTGACACTCTCACTCAGGAGGAACGCTCATGGCAAATGCCACTACCCGCGCAAAGCGCCTCAATGAAACGAAGATGATTCTGCGCCAGCCCCTGCTGCTGATTGCCATCATCCTCTCGTTCGCGCTGTTGCTGCTGTTCGTCATCTATCCTCTGGCCAAAACGCTGATCTACAGCCTTACCGACGAGACCGGCGCGTTCTCTCTGGCCAATCTCATCACCATCCTGCAAACGCCCCGGTACGGCAAGGTCTTCGGCCGCACCATGGCGCTGGGCCTGATTGTGGCCGTCATCGCCACCTTCATCGGCTATGTCTTTGCCTATACCGTCACCCGGGTCAACGTACCGGCCAAGGGCTTTTTCAAGACCATGGCCACGCTGCCCATCCTCTCCCCGCCCTTCGTGCTGTCCCTGTCCATTATCTTCCTCTTCGGCAAGCAGGGTCTGATTTCCAAGAACCTGCTTGGCATCACCGGCAGCAGCGTATACGGCCTCAAGAGCCTGATTGTGGTTCAGGTGATGAGCTTCTTCCCCATCGCCTACCTGACCCTCTCCGGCATTCTGGCCTCCATCGACGCCTCTGTAGAGGATGCCGCCTGCAACATGGGCGCCGGACGCTGGAAAACCTTCTGGACGGTTACCTTCCCCCTGTCCCTCCCCGGCATCATCTCCGGCGCGCTGCTGGTGTTCATCCAGTCTCTGGAGGACTTCTCCAACCCGGCTACCATCGGCGGCGACTACACCACCCTCTCCATTGAGGTCTACAACATTATCACCGGCAGCTATGATATGCGAAAGGGCTCCGTGCTGGCGCTGCTGCTGCTTCTGCCCGCAGTCATCGCGTATCTTCTCAATAAATACTGGGTCAACAAAAAGAGCTTTGTCACAGTCACCGGCAAGCCCACCCAGGCCCGGAAGCTCATTGAGGAACCCCACATCAAGTGGCCCCTGTTTGCTTTCTGCCTAATCGTTTCCGCCATCATCATTCTGTTCTACGGCACGGTGATTTTTGCCTCCTTTGTCCGCACCTGGGGCGTGGACTTCTCCCTGACGCTGGATCAGTACCGCAAGGCGCTCCAGTACGGCTGGGACAGCCTGAAAAACTCCATGACGCTGGGCCTGATCTCCGCCGTGATCGGCGGCCTGCTGGGCATGGTCATCGCCTACATCACCGCCAAGCGGAACTATTTCGGCAAGCGCTTCATTGAGGTTTCCTCCGTCCTGATGTTTGCCGTTCCCGGCACCGTTCTGGGCATCAGCTACATCCTGGGCTTCAACTCCAAGCCGCTGGCCCTCACCGGCACCGGATTGATCCTGGTGATCGTATTCACCTTCCGAAATATGCCGGTAGCCATCGAGTCCGGCACCACCACCCTGCTGCAGATCGACAATTCCATTGAAGAGGCCTCTACCATTCTGGGCGCCGACACCGGCTATTCCTTCCGCCGCATTACGCTGCCCATGCTGAAAAGCGCCTTCTTCTCCGGCATCGTCTACTCCTTCACCAAGGCCATTACCGCCGTCAGCGCGGTGATCTTCCTGGTCTCTCCCCGGTGGAAGCTGGTCACCAGCAACATCTACTCCCTGTTCGACATGGCCAAATACGGTCAGGCGGCCGCCTTCGTCACCATGATGGTGGGCATCCTGCTGGTGTTCATCGGCCTGTTCAACACTGTCATTAACTTCCTGCTGGCGCCCCGTTCCAAGGTGCCCCAAGCTAAAACGAAAACGGAGGAATCAAAATGAGCCAAGAGAAGAATGAGAAGCTGGGCTTCAGCAAGAAGAGCTCCGGCGTGGTTCTGAAAGATGTGACCAAAATTTTCCAGCAGCCCGATACCGGCAAGGACTTCGTGGCTGTTGACCATATCAATCTTGAGATCAAGGACGGCGAGATGGTGACATTGCTGGGCCCCTCCGGCTGCGGCAAGACCACCACCCTGCGGATGATCTCCGGTTTTGAGTATCCCACCAGCGGCAACGTGTTCATCGGAGACCGAGACGTAGCCAAGATCCCCCCCAACAAGCGGGGCATCTCCATGGTGTTCCAGTCCTACGCCCTGTTCCCCCACCTGAACATCTGGGAGAACATCGCCTACGGTCTGCGTGTGGCCAAGATCCCTCAGGATGAGATCATCCGCCGCACCAATGACGTAGTGGAGCTGATGCAGCTCAAGGGCATGGAGAAGCGGTTCCCCAACCAGCTCTCCGGCGGCCAGCAGCAGCGTGTGGCGTTGGCCCGCGCCGTGGTCATCGAGCCTTCCGTGCTGCTGTTTGACGAACCCCTGTCCAACCTGGACGCCAAGCTCCGCGAGAGCATGCGGGATGAGCTCCGCGCCCTCCAGCAGCGGCTGGGGATCACCTCTCTGTACGTCACCCATGACCAGTCCGAGGCCATGGCCATCTCCGACAAGGTGGTCATCATGAAGGACGGCGTTATCTGCCAGCAGGGCACTCCTCAGGAGATCTACGAGCAGCCCGCCAGCCGCTTTGTGGCAAACTTCATCGGCAAGGCCAACTTCATCGACGGCATCTTCAAGGGCCGTGACGGCGAGGCCGCGCTGGTGGAGATTGGTGGAAAGACCTTCTCCATCCCCGCCCCCGGCAAGATGGAGGGTGTGGAAGTGGGCGGTGCCTGCTGCCTGACGGTCCGCCCCGAATCCTTCCTGCTTACCAAGGATGCCGGTGCTCTCCCCGGTACCGTTTCCCGTGCCACCTATTACGGCGCCAAGATCGAGTACGAGGTCATGCTGAATGAGCAGCCCATCATCGTGGAGGTCTACAACCCCCAGCTGACGGAGCGTTTCAGCGTGGGCGATACCGTCACCATGAACCTGATCGAGGGCTGCGTCCGGGTCCTGAAGTGATCCGATCGGCGGCAGCGCAAGCATCATAATGATAAAAAGGGCACTGGCTTGTTATACAAGCCAGTGCCCTTTTTGCTGTCATTTTGCTGTTATTTGCGATTTTCGTCGCGTTTTACAGCTTTTCCATGTGTTTTCCGGTGCCGCTTTGCTCCACCGGCAGTCCGGTGAGGCAGCGGCGCAGCATATCGTAGGCGTGGTTGGCAGCCAGATCCTGAATGCGATCCCGGCGGCGCTTGCCCAACTCCAGCTTCCGGCACCACGTCCCATCGGGGGACGCCAGACCCACATACACCAGTCCCACCGGGTTGTTGCGCTCATCCGGGTCAGGGCCGGCCACGCCGGTGACGGACAGGCCAATGTCGGCCCCGGTGATCCGTCGGGCATTTTCCGCCATGGATCGGGCACATTCCTCCGACACGGCGCCGCATTGGTCCAGAAGCGTCTGGGGCACCCCCAGCACCTCTGCCTTTACGCTGGTCCAGTAGCTCACCACGCCGCCCCGATACACACCGGAGGCCCCGGACAGGGCCGTGATCCGGGCGGCTATCTGGCCGCCGGTGCAGCTTTCCGCCGTGGCGAAGGTCCAGCCCTTTTCCTTCAGGTGTGTCATGCAGACGGTTTCCAGATTAGGGACATCCACGCCGTACACCACGTCTCCCAAATAATCCGTCACCTCTTTCACCACCGGGGCCAGCATGGCCTCCGCCGCCGCTGCGCTGTCCGCCTTGGCGGTAGCGCGGAGCCGGACCTCGCTGGGCTTGGCGTAGGTGGCGAGGGAGGGATTTTCCATCCGGGATATCCGCTCCCGCATCAGATCCTCCATAGGGCTTTCCCCAAGGCCGAAGGTCATAATGTCATGGGACACAATGACCTCCTCGGAAAGTCCCCGCAGATAGGGGACCGCCCAGTTTTGCAGCATGGTCCGCATTTCAAAGGGCGGACCGGGCAGCATCAGCACGTGCACCCCCTCCGCTTCAAAGGCGCAGCCGGGAGCGGTGCCCACCGGATTGTCGAAGATCACGCAATCGGCGGGAAACTCCGCCTGCTGGCGGTTATTTTCCGGCATGACCAGGTGGACGTTCCGGGCAAAATAAGTCCGAATATGCTCCAGCACATCCTCCCGCAGGACCAGCGGCTTGCCGAAGGTCTCGCAGACGGTCTGCTTGGTAAGATCGTCATAGGTGGGGCCAAGGCCGCCGGTGGTAAGGATGACGTCCGCCCGCTTCCGGGCAATCTTCAGCGCCTCCCGCAGCCGTTCCGGGTTGTCCCCTACCACGGTATGCCAAAACACATTGACGCCAACAGCAGACAGCGCCCGTGAGATCTCGCTGGCGTTGGTGTTGGTGATATTTCCAAGAAGCAGTTCCGTACCGACGGCAATGATCTCAGCGGTATGTGACATAACAGATGCCTTCTTTCCGATCCGGTCAGGGCTTTACCCGAACCCAGGTCTCGCCCTCCAGGGCCTTGGCCACCAGGCCGTCAATATCCAGAACGGATTCCGCCTGCACCACATCCTCCAGCACCGGCCGGGTGGCGGGGTGGCGGGGGGTAAAGACTGTGCAGCAGTCCTCATAGGGCAGAATGGAGGTCTCGTAGGTGCCGATCTCCCTGGCCATGCGGATGATCTCCACCTTGTCGGTGCCGATGAGGGGCCGCAGAACGGGCATTTTCGTCACGTCCTCCGTGACACCCAGGGCCTTGATGGTCTGGCTGGCCACCTGACCCAGAGATTCGCCGGTGACCAGCGCAGAGGCGTGGGACTTCCGGGCCACAGCCTCTGCCAGCCGCATCATAAACCGGCGCATGATGAGGGTAAAGTATTCCTCGGGGCACTGGCGGCGGATCTCCTCCTGAATTTCCGTGAAGGGGATGATGTGGACGATCATCCGGCCGCAGTACACCGTCAGCAGCCGGGCCAGCTCCAGCACCTTGTCCAGCGCCTGCTGGGAGGTATACGGGGGAGAAACAAAGTGCACCATTTCCAGCTCCACGCCCCGGCGGGCAATCATATAGGAGGAAACGGGGCTGTCCAGACCGCCGGAGAGCAGGCTCACCGCCCGGCCGCCCATGCCGATGGGCAGGCCGCCGGCGCCGGGGACAGAGGGCGTGTGGATATAGGCGTACTTCTCCCGGATCTCCACATAAACCGTAAGATCAGGATGGTGCATATCCGCTTTCACGTTGAAGAACTGCCCCAGCTCGCCGCCTACATACTGGGAGATCTGGATGGAGTTCATGGGGAACTGCTTGTCTGCCCGGCGGCTCTCCACCTTGAAGGTTCTGGCCTTGGCAAATTCATCCGCCAGATAGGTCTTGGCGGTCTCCACAATGGCGTCCATCTCCTTGGCGCAAGGGACGGCGCGGGCCACCGTCACGATGCCGAACACCTGACGGGCAGCCTTGAAGGCGGCCTCCATGTCGCAGTCCTCAGTCTGAGGCTCCACATAGATAGTGCTCTGGCGAATGTAGATCTGGAAGCTGCCGCAGGGCTTCATCCGGCGGCGGACATTGCTCACCAGCTTATCCTCAAAACTGCGGCGGTTCAGGCCCTTCAGCACCACCTCGCCCAGCTTCAAAAGCAGGATCTCGTTGTTGTTCATAATCAATCCTCCGTAAGAGTTCATAAAGCGCATATAGGATACCACTTTTTTTTGTCCAGCGAAAGAGGTGGTTACGGTTTTTCCCTGTTTTTTAGGCGGAATTTCTGCCGGTTTTCTCCTCGGATTTGACGAAAGGGCCGTTGTCTGCTACAATAAGTGGGAGTTTTTCCCAAAACCGTTTGATAAAGCAAAAAAACGGATACCCTTTTCATAAGGAGGCAGATAGATGAAACGAACGATTTTGAAAAAGCTGACCGCCTGCCTGTGCCTGTGTGCGGTGCTGAGTGAGGCGCTTACCGTTCCCGCCGGGGCGGCCTCCTTTCAGGATGTGCCGTCCAACCACTGGGCAGCAACCGCCATCGACCGCTGCGCGGCTCAGGGATGGTTTCAGGGCAAGACCGCCGATACCTTCGGCGTGGGCCAGCCCATGACCCGGGCGGGCTTCGCCGTGGCACTCAGCCGTTTTTTCGGCTGGCAGAGCGGTGAGACCTACTACCGGATCTTTTCGGATGTGCCGCAGGGCGCCTGGTATGAGCCGGCCCTCCGGGCCTGCTATGAGCACGGGGCAGTCACCCGTCAGACCGGCGATTTCCGTCCCGGCGATCCCATCACCCGGGAGGAATTGGCAGTCATGCTGATCCGGGCCTTGGGCTACGGGCCCATCGCCGGTCTCGCGGAAGATGATCCGCTTCCCTTCCGGGACGTGACCACCAACAAGGGGCATATCGCTATGGCCTACGAGCTGGGTCTGGTCAGCGGTATGGGGAATGATCTGTTCGTGCCGGATCGGTACGCCACCCGGGAACAGGCTGCTGTCATGCTCAGCCGCCTATATGACAAGCTGCACCCTGCTCAGACCGCAAATGAGGCCATGGTCCTTCTCCGCTCCGGCGAGGAAGCGGAGGACCTTTCCGGATATCAAACCGTCATACTCACGGCAGGAACGCTGACCGGCGGTCAGAACCCCCGGCTGGCTTTGAGTGTCAGCAATACGCAGAAACAGGTCATGGAAACAGCAACCGCCTCCGGCCAGACGGTCCTGCTGGGTATTTCCGGTCAGTCCGGCGTTCTGAAGAGCACCGCCGCCGCAGCCACGGCAGTTGCCGAAGCATTGACCGACAGCAGCTATGACGGCATTTATCTGAACATCACCCCGTCCGCTGAAAATGGCGACGCCCTGGCTGCCTTCGTACAGGCGCTCCGGGCCGCTGTGCCGGAGAAAAAGCTGTATGTGGCGGCAAGCGCCCCGGCCCGCAGGGAAGCAATTCCAGACTATCAGGCCCTCGGAAAGGCCGCGGACCGGATCGTGCTGCAGGTGTCCGGACATGAGGATACGGACGGCGCTGTTCCCGTATATGCCATGGAGCCTTTGGAGACCGTCTACTACGCGCTCAGCGCTCTGAATGACCAGATCCCCGGTGAGAAGCTCGCCCTGCTTTTGACGGCGGAGGGCCACGGCCGGAAGGGTACCGGAAAACCCACCGCCTTCAACGGGGACACTGTGGCCGCACTGGAAGCCCAAGGCCGCACCTACTATTCTGACCGCTACGCCTGCGCCTATCTGGAGACAAAGGATACGGTGCTCTGGTATCTCAACGAAAAGGCGCTGGAAGCCCGCCAGCAGCTGCTGCGCAGCTTCGGCGTATCCTCCTGCTGTCTCTCCACTCCCAACGGTACTTTACACGCCCAAGAAAGCTGAGCTTTCAAATCCGGACAGCAAAAACCGCCTTGCTTTTCAGCAAGGCGGTTTTCTTTTATTCAATTACAGGTACTTCCGCATACCATCGGTAGCAGTTTCCACGTCGCCGCTGATGGTGACGGTGAACTTGATGTTGTTCCGCTCGCCGAATACATCCAGCCAGTTGAGGAACTTCTCAGTCTCCGCATCCACATCGGCACCCACGGTCTTGCACAGATTGTCGATGAACACCTGAGAAATATCATAATTGCCGGCATACAGACCGCTGATAAAGCCACGGAATACCTCATAGCTGTGCAGATCGTATTCCTGCGCGTCAATCAGGCGGATGTTGTAGTGAATATTGTAGGACATATCACGCTTCGGCTCAATGCAGACCACATTGCCGGCCTCATCCTTCGCGGCAGCGTTGATGAGTTCGATGAGCTGCTTGGTTTTGCCGGAACCCTTGACGCCCATAATCAGTCTAACCATAATAGATCACTCCTGTCATAGTTCGTCTCCGTAATGAACGGGACCTTTCGTAGTCATAGCATACCATAAAGAATGGAAAAAGACAATCCCAAAAAGTAACTTCAAAATTTGTTTATAAACACGGCAGAGCAATGTATACTCTGCCGTGTTTTTTTGCATATTCCGCTTTTCGTATTCCGCTTTCCTCAATGCTTTTCGGTCAGCTTGGCTTCCAGTTCTGCCTTACGATCCTCGTAGCCGGGCTTGCCGAGGAGGGCAAACATATTTTTCTTATACGCCTCCACACCGGGCTGGTCGAAGGGATTCACGTCCAGCAGATAGCCGGACAAGCCGCAGGCATACTCAAAGAAGTAGATGAGCCGGCCCAGCTCACGGGGGCCCTTACCGCCCACATTCACAATGATGTTGGGTACGCCGCCCTGACTGTGGGCCAAGAGCGTTCCCTCCGTGGCCCGGTCCCGGATGTGGTCCATAGACGCACCCGCAAGGAAGTTCAGCCCGTCGCCGTCCGTCTCGTCCCGAGGAACGGCCAGCTGCCGGTCGGAGGCACCCAGCCGCACGATCGTCTCGAAGAGGATCCGGCGGCCCTCCTGAATATACTGCCCCATGGAGTGCAGGTCTGCGGTAAACTCCACACTGGCGGGGAACAGGCCCTTGCCGTCCTTTCCCTCGCTCTCGCCGTAGAGCTGCTTCCACCACTCCGTCATAAACCGGAAGGCTGGATCGTAGCAGCCCAGAATTTCAATGGCGTACCCGGCCCGGTACAGCTCATACCGCAGAGCGGCATACTGCCATGCGGGACTATCGTAGGAGCCGTCGGCACAGACGTTCATCATCTCAGCCGCGCCCTCCATCAGGGCCTCCACATCCACACCGGTAACGGCGATGGGCAGCAGGCCCACGGCGGTAAGGACGGAATAGCGGCCGCCGATGTCATCCGGCACCACAAAGGTCTCCCAGCCCTCGGCGTCCGCCAGAGATTTCAGCGCACCCCGGGCCTTATCGGTGGTGGCGTAGATGCGCTTGCCGGCTTCCTCCTTGCCGTATTTCTCCTCCAGCAACTCCCGGAAGAAACGGAATGCCACGGCAGGCTCCGTGGTGGTACCGGATTTGGAGATGATATTCACGGAGAAATCCACATCCCGCACCAGATCCAGTACCTCGCTCAGTGCGTCGCCGGAGAGACCGTTGCCCACAAAGTACACGTTGGGCGTCTCTTTCTTTTTCAGATTATAATTAGGGGAGCACAGGCAGTCGATCACGCCGCGGGCTCCCAGATAGCTGCCGCCGATGCCGATGACCACCAATGCCTGAGAATCGCTTTGGATCTTCTTGGCGGCAGCCTGGATTCGGGCAAATTCTTCCCGGTCATATGCCTGAGGCAGATGCACCCAACCGGTGAATTCTCCGCCCAGGCCGGTGCCGGTCTGGAGCTTTTCATGGGCCTTTTTCAAACGGGGCAGCAGCGCCTCCTCGTAAGGCTTCGGTAAAAATGTATACAAATCAAACAACTGAACATCCAGCATGTGATTCACCCTCATGTATCAAATTTCAGTCAGAGGGCACATTTCCCCTCTGTTTGTCCAGTATAGCATTTTTCCCCGGGTACGGCAAGAGAAAAAGGGCGGTGCAAGATCTGTTCACTCAACCAGACAGGCGATCCGCAGCACCCGTGGCAGCATTTGGCGAAAGGTGATCCGTGGAACTTCTTCTCCCGCCAGCAGGGGCAGTTCCGCCACCGTTTCCTCCCCGACGGTGATGGTCAGCGTTCCCAAACGGTCCCCCGCCGCCACCGGTGCCTGCACCGCCGGCTCCAGCGTAACGGATTGGCTCAGTGTCCCGGCCTTTGCCTTTTCCAGAAGCAGCTTGTTCTCCGGCCCCGGCACCGGCTGCACGGTAGCCTGACTGCCCAGCGTCACCTTTACCGGCGGCAGCGGCTCCTCCGGCACGATCGTCTTCAGCGCATAGGCGGAAAAACCGTAGTTCAGCAGCGTCTGCGCATCCTGAAATCGCTGGGCGGAAGTCTTTCCGTTCAGAATCACCGCGATAAGCTCCATCCCGTCCCGCTCCGCCGTGGCGGAGATACAGTACCCGGCAGCGCTGGTGGAGCCGGTCTTCAATCCAGTGGTACCATCATAAAATCGCACCAGCTTGTTGGTATTGACCAGTGAGGATGCCCCATCTCGAAGGGTGTCCATCCAGACTGTTGTATATGTTCGGATATCCGGATGATGCAGCATCAGCTCCCGGCTCATCAAAGCAATGTCGTAGGCAGAGGTGACGTGGCCCTCCACCGGCAGACCGCAGGCGTTTTTGAAAGTAGTGTCGTTCATCCCCAGCTCCGCTGCCCGCCGGTTCATCCGCTCCACGAAGGCTTCCTCGCTGCCGGCCAGATGCTCTGCCAGTGCCACGGCGCAGTCATTGGCGGATACCACGCACACGGCCTTCAGCATCTCGTCCACGGTCAGCCGTTCCCCCTCCTTCAGCCAAATCTGACTGCCGCCCATGGAGCAGGCGTGCGGTGAGGCGGTAACGGTGTCCTCATAGCGCAGTGTCCCGCCGTCAATAGCCTCCATGGTCAGCAGCAGCGTCATAATTTTAGTGACGCTGGCCGGTTCCAGCTTTTCGTGCTCGTTTTTGGCAAACAGCACGGTCCCTGTCTCCTTTTCCATCAGCACTGCCGAGGGCGCGGACACCTCCACAGCCCGGGCGTTGACGCTCAGCAGCAATACGGCGCCCATCAGCGCCAGGATTTTTTTCATGATGACCTCCCCTTTCTGATCGGTGCATTATATGAGTGTGCAAAGGCGTTCATGCCGCCGTCATTTGACCCTCGGAGATCCTCCTAACTTTTTCAGAAGACCCGCCATTTTTCGTGTTGCAAAATAAAGAAAGGTCTGCTATAATACAATACGTTCCTGCGGCTGTAGTTCATCGGTAGAACGGCAGCTTCCCAAGCTGCATAGGTGGGTTCGACTCCCATCAGCCGCTCCAGATTGAAATGCCGTGGCATTTCGCGGCATTTCAATTTTCTTTCCTTATTTTAAAGTTTCCTCTTGACAAGTTCCCCGGGAGTATGGTATCCTAATATTTGCCGATAAGCTGCCGGTGTGGTGGAATGGTAGACACAGGAGACTTAAAATCTCCCGGTAGCAATACTGTACCGGTTCGAGTCCGGTCACCGGCACCAAAAATAAATATCGCGGAGTAGAGCAGTTGGTAGCTCGTCGGGCTCATAACCCGGAGGTCGCAGGTTCAAGTCCTGTCTCCGCAACCATGGTGTGCGACCAAAATAGATACGCACGATGAAACCCTAGAACCGCAACGGTTCTAGGGTTTTTTCGTCCCCTCTTTTGAGGTTGCGAAAAATAGATACCTAAAGCATCAGGTGAATATTCAGAATGACATGAACTAACGCCCCCTCTATTTCGAGCCGATTTTTCAAGATAATTTTGAAAAATCGGCTCTTTTTTCTCCCTTGAAATTGTAAATTTTTTGTGAACAAAGAGGTTACGCCTACATTTTATCACAAACCACCCATCGACGAAATACAGGAGGAATTAAGCAAATGAGAAGTTGACAGTTTCAAAAGGGTATGGTTTCCCATCATACGTTTACCTGCCGGAGTGATCAAGTTCACTCCGGTTTATTTTTTTTGCAGGAGGAAATTGATATGGACAAGCAAAATGATATGGCGCAGCTTCGCTACCTTGAAGAAGTAGCCATCAGTCTGAAGCGAGCAGGTTACGATACCGAGCGGATTGAAGACCATCACCTTCCCGTCACCTGGAACGGGAGCTACCTATGCCGCATCTCTGGCAAAGGCAGTGTCCTGTACCGCCAGCAGAATGTGGATGCCAATGGCGCACAGGCGGAGTTGCAAAACGTGATCGACATCGCAAAAACGACCTCCGAGTACATGGCAATGATGGAATGTGCGCCGCAGCTCAAGGCAAGAGATCTGGAGGGCGACTACCGTGTCCTGGCGGATTTCAACGGCATCGTTCTGGCGGGGCACCCCACCAGCTATGGCGTCCGCTTCATTACCTGGGAATGGGATTGGAATCGTGAGGGCGTCCACACCGGAAACTATTTCTACGAGCATTACGAGGAAGCGAAGCGGGACTTCACCACACGGAGCGGGCTGGTTCAAAAAGACGCCTTTTTTGCTCCGGAGCAGCTCGCCGAGATCTATCACGCCCTGCGCTTCACCAGGGAGCAGGACGAGTCTCTTTCCATTGGACAGGATCGGGAGCTGAAGAATATCATGACGCAGGTTGAGCAGCTGGTACCGGAGAATGACCTGCATCGCCGGGAATCCCTGGAGCAGAGCAGTATGACAATGAAGTAAGACCAAATGGCTGAGTCGGGCAGAAATGTCCGGCTCTTTTTTCATTTTGGAGGAGATCACTTATGAAAGCTGGAGACAAGCTCCGATTCAACATCAGGCTTTCTCAAGTCCCGGAGTATCACCCGGAACCGGAGCCAAATCCCATATGCACCCGTTCTCCGGACTGCCAGGGCTGCCCGTATCCCCGTCATGGCTTCCTCTGCTGGGGGTCTGACGGGAGCTGCTTGCGGAGCAAAATGAACGAGATCATTGGTAAGGAGGATAAAAGCAATGATGCAGGTAATTCTCAGTAATTCCAAGCACCCGGAGTACGGGCAGGCCACCATCCCGCTCCCACTGGCACAGGACCAATACGAGGACTGTGTCGAGCTGCTGGAGAAGCTGGAGATCGGCAGTGCTACCAAGCAGGATTGCAAGGTTGTGGAGATCAGCAGCGCATTTCCTGTCTTGAAACGCATGGAAATGCTCACCGTCAACCTGGACGAGCTGGACTATCTTGCCAAGCGATTGGCGAGCTTTGATGTTGGAGAGGCTGCGCAATTTCAGGCCATGGCACACAAGCTGGAACTATTTGAACTGAAGGACCTTATCAACCTGACCTTCTGCTGTCAACAGGCCACCGTCATCACGGACTTCACCAATTTGGAGGCCATTGGCCGTGACCACTACATGAATCTGTATGGCGGCTGCGCCAGCACGCAGGAATTAGAGGACCTGGACGGTGCCGAAACCGCCAGATTACTCATCGACAGCGGTGCCGGAGAGGTCACGCCTTATGGTGTGGTCTACGACAACGGCATGGATTTGGAGCAGTATTATGATGGGCAGCACTTCCCGGCATATCTCTATGAACCGTGTATGCTCATGATAGGATTGACTTTTCGTCTGGAACCAGAGGACACGAAGAATATCACATGGCTCTACCTTCCCGCAGCCAGGGGCCAATTAGAACGTGCCATGGCGCGTTCTGGCATTTCAGACCCTGCGGATATGCGCTTCCGATTTTCTGAAAGTATGTTCCCCGATGAGGTGGATGCTGCGATGGACTTCCGATACGAAAATATCTACGAACTCAACGACCTGGCATTGGCGGTAAGCAAGCTCTCCGTGGAGGCGCAGAAAAAGCTGGGCGCTGTGGTGGAAATGGCCGAACCAGAATACGCCTCCCAGATCTGCCGCCTGGCAGAGAATCTGGATCAGTTTGAATTTGCTCCTGGCGCTCACACGCCCGCAGAGTACGGCAGATTTATGATCCAGGAGTCCGGCCACTTTGAATATGACGAGAATCTGGAAGGATTTTACGACTATGAAAAGTTCGGCCTCCAGCGTATGGAGCAGGAATCCGGCATGTTCACCGATAGAGGTTATGTTTCTTACCACGGAACCATGAGCCTGGAGGAACTGATGATGGAGGACCCGACAGAATCCTTTCGGGAGGGACAGGGCCTCCAGATGGGAGGGATGAAATGATGACACTGTATCTGACGAGAAAAGCCGGCACAGAGCCGATTCTCCTCTCACTGCCTGCAACGCCTGCTGATATCGGAAACGCCTTCGCGGAGCTGGACGCCATCTGCCAGGACCCTTCCGCCACGGAGATCTATAAGGTGGACAGTGAAGTCCGAAATTTGAGCCGGTATATTTGTAATGTCAACGTGGAGGACAGCGAGAACCTGCGGAAGCTCAACCAACTGGCGGAATTGCTCCAGAGCATGAGCCGGGAGGATCAGATGAAAATGGAGGGTGTGCTGGACAGCAATTCCATCAACGGTATGGACGATATCCTGAACGCGGTGAGCATGGTGAAGGAATATGCTCTGCTGGAGGAGGTGACCTCGGACCGCACCCTGGGGAATTACCTCGTTGCGCACGGCGTGATCGACTGCCCTGAAAACATCAAGCCGTATCTGGACTATGTAGGCATCGGCGCGGAGTTTTACAGTGACCACGGTGGGGCATATACACTGAACGGCTATGTGGTCAGGAAAACCGAACTGCCGCCGCAGCTTCAGTCTCAAAAGCCATTCCGTGTGGAGAGCCGGGACGAGATGCTTCGCCTGACCCTCCGCACCGCCCACCATGTGGACTATCCTCTCATCCTTCCCGCGGATGAGGAGTACCTGTCTTCCGTGAAGAAATACCTTTGCATTGATGAATTTGCCGAGACGCAGATTCGGGATGTACGCTTCAAGACTCCCTATATCGGACAGATGATCAACGCCATGGAGTGTCCTTCTGTGGAGGAATACAATGAATTCGCCGAAACGTTGGAGGCAATTTGGCAGACAGACGGCGCACTTTTGACCTACGCCGCCGTGCTGGATGCCGAGCATCCGGACACCCTGCGCCGCGCCTATGAGCTTTTGCAGGATCTGGACAATTACGAGCGCATCGTCGAGGGAACCTACGAGTATGGACAACAGCGCCTACGGGAGCTGTTGGAATTGGATCACGACGAGATCGCGGAGCTGGAAGGTTATATGGACTTCGAGCGGTATGGGCAGGATCGCATGGATAACGACCATGTCATCCAGACCGAGTTCGGCTTGCTGCGGCGCTTCGAACCGCCCTTTCCGGAGCAGAGTCAGACCCAGCAGATGAAAGGGCTTTGAAAAACTTCTGGTAGCTATCATGACAAGAGTGTGGTATGTTGTGTGGCTATACCACAGGAAAAGAGGTGAAACATAGTGCAGAAAAGCACCCCCCAACCCAACAACGCCAGGTTCCAGATCAGGCCCGCTTCTCCCGAGGAAGCGGGCTTGTTTTATGCCCAGCTTCCTGCGGAGGATAAGCGGCTGGGCGCCATCGGCCATGTCCGCATGGACTTCGGGCGCAGCGGAAATGAGTTCTGGAACACCTGGTGGCCCCGCGGACCGGAGGAGCTGAACAGCCCCACGTTCAAATCCGAGCTTCAGGAGGTAGTGGATGAGCTTCGGGAGAGCGTCTTGAAAAACCGCTTTGCCATGGAGCGTTACTGCTACGGTCACGGGGGAAAGATCAGCGGCGGCTGGGTCCAGAACTATGGCTATGTCATAGAAACAGAGAACTACCGCTACTGTCTCCGCTGCAATCCATCCCCCGGCGACTACAACGCCTACCTGACAGCATTTGATCTGAACGTCCAGCGGCAGAACATGGCACGGAAAGAAAAGCCGCTGGTCGGCAGGGTCACATTTGTCAATGGCGACACCCAGGAATTCACGGATGCCGAAGCATACCTGCGGTGTATCGAAGATGAGCTGCCGGACCGACCCATCACCGGCTTCCGGTATGAGACCCTGACAGATGACCCCGCTGTCCGCAAGGGAGTGGACGATATCCTCTTCAATCTCTTCGGGGAGGAAAATCCTCGTCCGCTGGAGAAATATGAAACGCCCGATCAGGGCATGAAAATGGGAGGTATGTGAACATGATCGACCGCAATTTCGTAAAATTTCTGAAAGAGCAGTATCCCAAGGGTACCCGCATCCGTCTGAACTCCATGTCAGATCCCTACGCGCCGGTGGAACCCGGCACCGAAGGCAGCGTGGAGATGGTGGATGACGCCGGCCAGCTTCTGATGAAATGGGACAACGGCAGGACGCTGGCGCTGATCCCCGGCGAGGACAGCTTCTCCGTGCTGCCGCCCAAGCTGACCACGCTCAAGCTGTATATGCCTATGACGGTAGATCGCTTTGAGAGCGACGGATATGGCGGCACAGAGAACGAGCCGACCGAACTGAGCAATTACGAGGCCGTCCGTTATGTGGACAACATCAACGCGGCGCTCCAGCGTGAAAATCTGCCCGCAGAGACAGAGCAGGGACTCATGCACTATTACAGCAAGAACGACGATATTGCCCGGAAGGTCCGAAAGGTCACCTTCTCCGCTGAAGTGCGGGATCAGAAGCTCTGGGGCGTAGCGGAATGCCAGGTCGCCAGTGAGCTGACGCCGGAGGAGCTTACTATACTGAAAGAGTATGTATCCGGACAAGCGTCCGACGGATTCGGCGAAGGCTTCGAACAGCGAGAGATCTCCGTGCCGGACGGCCATGAGATCTACGCCCACCTGTGGCAGTGGGAAAACTGGAGCATCCAGACCGAGCAGGAGTGCTTCTCACCTAAGCTGGCGGAAGGATTGCCGGAGCTGTGCTTCTCCGTCCTCCCTTCCACCGGTGAGCTCATCTGCATCAAGCGAGGTGAGAGCGGGTACTATCCCAGCGATTGGAGTACCACCGATCCTGAGCAGAACCGGGAACTGGCGGATGAGAACAATGAGCGCCTGGGCGTGACAAAGGCGCAGGAGGAAGCAATGAAGGTCGGCTCCATGGTAGGCTGGGGCGTCCCCGGTGCAGACCCTGCCTCCTACGAACAGGATGGACCGCGGATGGGAGGGCTTGGCCGTGGATAAACTTTTCTTAGTGGAGTTATCCGGAGGAAATATCAGACACTGCGAACTGGAGTTGCCGGCAACAGATTATGAACTGCTGGACGCGCTGGACAAGCTGCGGCTCTCAACAGCGGACAAACTGTACTTTGATATCTGCGACTACTATGGCTACAACTATCTGGCACCGTTTATCAGCGACGCTCTGAACCTCTATGAGCTGAATGCCCTCTCCCGGAAGCTGGCTGATTTGAACCCGGCACAGCAGACAGCCTTTGCGGGGCTTCTGAAAATGGAAGTGGAAAAGCGGGACGGCGATATTCTCGTCCCGAAGCTCATCGACCTTGCCTACAGTACGGACTGCTGCCATGTGGTAGCCGAGGCATTGAACGATTCCCAGCTGGGCAGGTTCTATGCAGACAACGGCTTCATCCCCCTTACAGAGAATGTTCCCGATTCCGTCTATGAATTGCTGGATTTTGAAGCCCTGGGCAGAAAAGCACGCAATGAGGAGGGCGGCGTGTTTGTGGATCGGGACACCTATGGCCGCAGCGGCTATGTTGTCCGTCACACAGACTTGGTGGAAGCGTACAAGGACATGGATCTGACCCCGAAGAAACCACCATACACGGTCTTGCTGGAGTTGACTAAGGGGTGGTTCCATGATCCCGCGTATGACAGCGAAAAGACCGTCCAGCTGTGGTTCCCGTCATCCCCTGCCGCGATGGACCACGCACTGAATGAGCTGGGAGCGGCAACATGGGCTGAAGTATCTTTCCAATGCATTGACTGCCGCGTCCCCGCTCTGATGGATGCCGTCAGCAGTGCCAACAATGTGGCGGAAGTCGACCGGTTCAGTCAGTGGCTGGACAACATCCCGCAGGAGAAGCTGGCTGGATACAAGGCATTGCTGGCAGCCACCCAATGCCAGGACCTGCAAAACGCCATGATGCTGATGGACGCTCTGGACAGCTATATCTTCACGCCCAGCTTCAGCTCTCCAGTGGATGTAGCCAGAGGTGAGCTGAAAGTGACCATGGCAGAAAGCGACGCGGAGATCCTGCTGCCCCACGTCAACCTGTATACCTATGGGGAGGCCCTGCTCCAGAGCCAACACGCCATCCTGACGGAATATGGAGTGATCGAGCGGCAGGACGGACAGCCTGTGCTGACCCAGCAATCTCAGGAAATGGGGATGAAAATGAAATGAACAAGGAACAATTCTGGCACATTGTAGATGACGTGCGTACCAGCGCCGATCCCAGGGATCAGGGAGCGATACTGTATGCACTCCGCGAGCGGCTTCGACTATTGCCCTCGAAGGAGATTATGGACTGGCATGAGATATTTCATTTCTATCAAGATGTAGCCTATCGTGACGAGCTTTTGGCGGCAAGCGGCGCCATGGGCGCCCACTGCTCAGATGACGGATTTACGGACTTCCGCAGCTGGCTGATCTCCCAGGGCAGGGATGTCTATATGGCCGCGCTGAAGGACCCGGAATCTCTTGCCGAAGTGGATACCGAGGGGCAGAGTCTCAATTTTGAGGAGTACGCTTACGCCGCATCCAAAGCCTATGCCCAGCGCAAGGCGTATGAAGCCGGTCCGCTGACAGACGTCATCCGGGACTACATCAACTGGGCGTCGCAGTCTGAGCAGCAGGTGTTGGATCGCCTGATGAGAGCGTCGCCTCATAAGAAGAATCTCAGCGTAGGCATTGCCAATGCTTTCCTACAGAGGTGTTTGGAGTTGAAATATGATCTGTATGAAGATTTGCAACAGATCCCATCGAATCCTAAACTGCTGGACAGCCTGATGGAAGATATCCCGGAAAAGCGGGACTTCGACCCGAACTGGACGCTGGAGGATCTGCCGCGGATTTTCCCACGCCTCTGCCAAAAATACGAGGCTCAGATGGTCACTTGGTCTGCTAAGGGACCGTTGCCTGTAAAAGCGGTAGAGCAATACTATTCATTTCGCGCGGATTGCCCGACAGCCAACGCCGTTCGCCGAAGAGTCGGGACGCTGACTGCCGACGAGGAAGCCATACTTGCCGCAATCGTCCTGCGCTACGATCCGAAATCGACAGAACGGGCAATGGAACTGTTGGATCATGCTTCTGAGTATGCGATCCTGAAAGGCGTGAACTGCTACGAGTCATTGGGCAGGTACTATCTTGCCCATGAAACCTCCGTACCGGAGGAGTTGTATGAATACATGAATCTGGATGCGCTGGGTTGCCGTTACGAAGACGAGCATCCCGGCGTTTTTGTCGGCAATGCCTATGTGCAGTATCCATCCCAGACGCAGACTATGAGCATGAAGATGAAATAGCATATCGCCATCCGCCATTGCGAATTTGAAAATCAGATTTAGGGGCCGTTTTCCGAAAGGGGAAAC
>OMGW01000278.1_pt1 | contig 19431 bp, 19 predicted proteins | sample 1646131 | NCBI WGS metagenome assembly OMGW01 (sample SAMN05578588, study PRJEB25193) | human gut metagenome | biome: Human Microbiome; feature: human-associated habitat; material: feces | host: Homo sapiens | place: USA:Birmingham
TATTGCAGCTATGACTGCTGGAAGTGCATTTTTGATGTGGATCGGTGAAGAGATTACAGAGCATGGCGTTGGAAATGGTATTTCCATCGTCCTGACCATTAACATCGTTTCCCGTGTTCCAAGTGACTTATCTCTTCTTTATGAGAACTTCATCAAAGGAAAAACAATTGCAAAAGGACTGCTTGCAGGGGTTATCATTGTTGCAATAATCGTTGTCATGGTGGTATTTGTACTGATCCTTAACGGTGCAGAGAGAAGAATTCCTGTTCAGTATTCCAGAAAAATGGTCGGCAGAAAGCTGATGGGTGGTCAGACTACCAATATACCGCTGAAAACGAGAACGCTTATAATCGCGTCTATAAAGATAAAAACAGTTTGAACTGGGGAAATACGATTGTAGCCGGACGCTGGAATTATGTGTTTAGTAACAAACTGTTCAGCAACACAACAATTGCTTTCAACAGTTACCGGATGATTCTGAACAGCAATAATCATGAAACCCGAAGCAGCAGTGTACCTTATGTATACCAGTACGACTCGCAATACCGTTCTGGCATTCGCGACTGGAGCTATCGAACGGATTTCGATTATACTCCTGTACCTTCCCACCATATCAAATTCGGCATGGAATATCTTTACCATACTTTCCGGCCGGAGACAACCGTTTCAAAAATAAAGGAGACTGAAGGAGATAAAATAGAGCAGGACACATTGTACCATAACCTTTCAAACAGTCACTTGAAAGGACATGAAGTCTCTCTTTATGCAGAAGACAATTTTGACATCGGCAGCCGCCTCAGCATAAATGCGGGCATACATTTCTCCCTATTTCATACGCAGGGGAAAAACTATCTTTCGGCACAACCCCGGCTATCGGCGCGTTATCAACTCAACCAAGGATTTTCCGTCAAGGCATCATTCTCGCAAATGGCTCAATATGTACATTTGTTATCTTCTACTCCACTTGCCATGCCAACAGACCTTTGGGTGCCTATCACAAAGAATATACGCCCGATGTATTCCAATCAATATTCGGTCGGAGGATATTACAACGGGCTCACGAATTGGGAATTTTCATTGGAAGGCTATTACAAGCAAATGCGCAATGTATTGGAATATCAGGATGGTGTCAGCTTCCTCGGCACTTCCACCAATTGGGAGGAAAAGGTCGAAATGGGGAAAGGCCGTTCAATGGGCATAGAGTTCATGGCACAGAAAATTACAGGAAAGACCACCGGCTGGATATCTTATACTTTATCCAGATCCGACCGCCAATTCAAGGACGGCACTATCAATAATGGAGAACGGTTTCCGTATAAGTACGACCGCAGGCACAGCATCAATTTCTGCATTAATCATAAGTTCAGCAATCGCATTGACATTGGCGCCTCATGGATATTCAGCAGTGGCGGGGCCGCCACCATACCCGAACAGCAAACCGTTATCCTGAAACCCGACGGAAGCATCGAACATACCGGCTATATTTCTCACCGGAATAACTACCGGCTGCCTGCCAGTCACAGGCTGAATCTCGGCATCAATTTCCACAAGCAAACCAAACATGGGACGCGCACATGGAATATCAGCCTTTACAATGCCTATAACGCTATGAACCCGACATTGGTATACGCCACACAAAGGCCGGAAGAGAACCGGTATTATTATAACGACGGCACCTATATGGCAACCCCGGATAAAAAAAAGATTATCATCAAAAAGCTGACACTGCTGCCCTGTATTCCTTCCGTAACGTACACTTATAAATTCTAAACCAAATGAGACTTTGTATGAAACAAACAATCTTCCACTTCATTATATATGCCTGCATCACCGGCAGCTTGTCCTCTTGCGAGAATGAAATCCCCTATAATCCGGAGCAGAAAGCCCCCCTACTGATCATGAACGCCCTGCTCGACGCTGGTGAAACAGAAAATTTTGTCTATCTGAACCTAAGCGGAACGGGAGGTATCGGCCATGTGGACGATGCGACCGTCACCCTTACCGTTAACGGGAAGGTCACTGAGACTTTGGAAGAGCTTCCCCCACTCAAACCGGTTGGCAATCCGGACTCCGATAATCCTCTTAACTTTATTCCCGAAATAAACAAACGCAAAAAGTTTCGTATACATACGGCACTTCAGCCGGGTGATGTCGTCCGTCTGGAAGCTGTGGCTGAAAAAAGTAAATACCACGTGTCAGCGGAAGTGAACGTTCCCCAGCCCATAAGCACCATCCATGTGGACACCACACGTATACTTCTCAAGAGTTATGGCAGTTGGAACGCTTACCTCCAATTTAAAATCAACATGCAAGACCGCAAGGGAGAAAAGAATTACTACCGCTTGGATATCCGGCAGGACATCACCGTTTACGGACAAGACATTGCCGGCAAAGATACGATTATATATATGCGCAACACAGAATTTATCAACCGGGAAGACATCATATTGACCGACGGCAACCCGATAAGTAGCGACAATGACAATAACGATTTTTTCGGCACAGACATTAAAAATAAGTATAATGTATTCAATGACAGCCGGTTTACCGACACAGGTTGTACACTGAAAGTATATACATCCCTGTATAACAACAACGAACCGCCTCATATCCATAATGTATCCCGCCGCAGCAAGACGTTTACCGTTCGCCTACTGAGCATTACCGAAGCTGAATACCGTTATTTAAAAGCACTGAATTTCATAGAGTCGGATGACTACGAAAGCGCATTAGTGGAGCCTGTCATCATCCCCAGCAATGTCAAAAACGGCCTCGGATTCGTCGGCGCCAGTTCCGAAACGAGAGTGATCTTGAAGTTGCCCGACGAGATAACCGACAATAATAACCCGGCAACAACCGGCCGTTAAATATGAGGCAATTGTAGAAGACATCAGCCAATAGTTACATTATAATTATGTTAATGCAATAAAAAACACATTTTTAAGAACTGTTTCCAACTATAAAAAGCAGAACGACAGCCAAACATTAAGAAACGCCAACACTGCATGATATTACATTCGTATTACAAAAAAAGGTTAGGATAAGCATTTTTACATCATAAAATTGATTTAAGTCAAAAAGTGTTAGTTTAAAAGATACTTTTCCCTTAATTCATTTTTGTGTTATAAAACATATTCCTATATTTGCACAGGTAAAAAGAAAAGCTAAACCAAGATTAGTTTTCAGTAGGTATTAGCTTTATATTAGATTAGTTTTTAGGTATAACGATTAAAAAGTAGGTATTATGAAACGTTTAGGATTAACATTAGTGGCAGCAGTATGCCTGACTGCCGGTGCATTTGCAGCAGGAAACCAGCCTACAACTGCAAAATGGGAAGGTAACATCAACGTAAACAAACTGGGTAAATATCTGAATTTGTCTGCCAATCAGCAGGAAGAAGTTACAAACATTTGCGACTACTTCAACGAACAGATGTCACGTGCCGCAAGTTCAAAGAAAAGTCAGGAAAAGTTAGTACGCAATGCAGTGTACGGCAACTTGAAATTGATGAAAAAGACTTTGAGCGAGAAGCAATATGCTGATTATGCAAAAGTGCTGAATGTTACGTTGCAAAACAAAGGAATTGAAGTGAAATAACACTCACTTCTTCCTCTAAATGCAGGAAATGTATAAAAAAGATAAGTGAGGGGTGCTGAATATGATATTCAGCACCCCTCTTTTTTTTATTTTATAGTGACCATCGTGGCTCCGAAACCATACTCCTGAAAAGAGGCATCTTGCGTTTTGCAAGCCGAATATTTCCGTTTCATCTCATCCAACAATGCCTTGCGGAGTACGCCGTCTCCCTTTCCATGAATAAAGACGATGCGCTGCTCACGTTTATTCTTGTACTGTTCCATTACTTCACGAAACTTGTCCAACTGGTAGTTCAGCATCTCCCTATTGCTCATGCCATGCGTATCATCCAGCAACTCACCGATGTGCAAATCCACTTCGATAATCTCATTTTTCCCTCCCCGCTTAACGATAGTCCGGGGGGCGGAAAGATGTTCTACTGTTTTCTTTTTCATCAGGGCATCCTGCAAATCCTCGGCCGAGACATAGACCTGCTTGGTGGGAAAATCATTCTTCACCACATCATACATCAGCGCCGGAGTCTCAAAGAAATCAGTCTGCCGGAAAGTATGCAGCTTATAGAACTTCACCGTATCAATGCGAATCTCCACATTGACAGCCGGCTTCATGGCAAAAGCATGATTATCCTTGAAAGCGACCAATTGCACAGCCACGTGCTCCCTGTCATTCAGTTCCGACTTCTCGAATTCCTCCAACAGGAACTTCGTATTCGGTTCCAACAGTCCATGAGAACGGGTAGTCCACGATTTACCCTCAGCACTCAAATACGTATAATACATATAATAATTGCTATCGTTCACCAGATAAGCCTCGAACGGGGTAGTGCTCACCGCTTTGATATCTTCCGGAACAAATGCAAGATATACATTCAGCACATCGCCGCCTTTCACTTCCGGTTGCCGATAAACGGACACCTGCGGCTTCACCGGATGCTCTGCTTTCCACCCGGAACCAAGAGTGGAAGAGGATGCTTCCGTTGTTGCGGCATCCGTACGCGCCGCCGATTGATTCTCCAATCTTTTCTTGGCAGCCCTGGCAGCCGGAGTGGGAACATTATAGTCGTCCGTTTCAATCACCACACACTCACGCACCGGCATCGGGATGTCAAAGCCGTCGGCATCTTCCACCAATACAATGTCTTTTTCCTGAAATCCCGTCACAACACCGCCGCCTACTTCGCTGAGGAAGCGCACTTTATCTCCGATTTTCATAATCTCCTATATCTGTTTTTCATTATACATTATCCGGAGGATGCCTCAAAACCATGACAGGCACACTGTCGCGGCGTCCTCTGTTATCTCTCGCAAAGTTAGAAATTATTTAATGATTACATGCATACATGCTTTTTTTGTATCGCAAAGTTCTCATTCTTGCCACACGAACTCAAAACAGGGGCTGCTTATCATCCGAATCTTCCCAAATATCCGTACCTTTGCAGTCTCTAATTCAAGAAAGATATGAAAGAAGATCCCAGACATATTAGAATCAGCGAATTCAATTACCCGCTGCCGGATGAACGCATCGCCAAATTCCCGCTGCCGGTGCGCGACCAGTCCAAGCTGCTGTTATACCGGCATGGCGAGGTTTCCGAAGATGTGTTCACATCCCTACCCGACTACCTGCCGGCAGACAGCCTGATGATTTTCAATAACACCAAAGTCATCCAGGCACGCCTGCACTTCCACAAAGAGACGGGGGCGCTTATCGAGGTGTTCTGTCTCGAACCTATCCGTCCCAATGACTATGCCCTCAATTTCCAGCAAACGGAACATGCCGCCTGGCTTTGCATGATAGGAAATCTGAAGAAATGGAAAGAAGGAGTGCTGAAACGTGAGATGGTCGTAAAAGGCAAGCCGCTTACGCTGACCGCCGAGCGCGGGGCCTGCCATGGAACCAGCCATTGGGTGGATTTCCGCTGGAACAATCCGGAAATAACATTTGCCGATATTCTCGAAGTGTTCGGAGAACTGCCCATCCCCCCCTACCTGAACCGGGAGACGCAGGAGAGTGACAAGGAGACCTACCAGACCGTTTACTCCAAAATTAAAGGCTCGGTGGCCGCCCCGACAGCCGGACTGCACTTCACGCCACGCGTTCTGGACGCCTTGCGCAAGAAAGGTGTGGAACTGGAAGAACTGACCCTGCACGTAGGGGCCGGAACCTTCAAGCCGGTCAAAAGTGAAGAGATAGAAGGGCACGAGATGCACACAGAATACATATCCGTCAGCCGCAACACGCTGGAAAAGCTGATAGCCCATGAGGGAAAAGCCGTTGCAGTGGGAACGACCTCCGTACGTACTCTGGAGAGCCTCTACCACATAGGCGTCACTCTTTTAAACAGTCCCGACGCCACAGAAGAGGAATTGCACGTAAAGCAATGGCAACCCTATGAGCTGACTCCCGAAATGGCATCCGTTTCGCCCGTCGATGCCCTGCAAGCGATTGTGGCCTACCTCAACCGGCACAATATGGAAACCCTGCACACCAGCACGCAAATCATCATTGCCCCGGGGTACGAATATAAAATCGTAAAAGCCATAGTGACAAACTTCCACCAGCCGCAAAGCACATTGCTGCTGCTTGTCTCGGCATTCCTGCGCGGAGACTGGCGAAAGATTTACGACTATGCGCTCGCTCATGACTTCCGGTTCTTGAGCTACGGCGACTCATCCTTATTAATACCCTAACAAAATGAACAGTGACAATAATCAGGAAATGTTTCCCCTTGTCGATGAACAAGGAAACATCATAGGCGCAGCCACCCGCGGCGAGTGCCACAGCGGAAGCAAACTTTTGCATCCTGTAGTCCACCTGCATGTATTCAACTCACAAGGAGAATTATACCTGCAAAAACGTCCTGAATGGAAAGACATACAACCCGGCAAATGGGATACGTCAGTGGGCGGACACGTGGACTTAGGCGAAAGCGTGGAAATGGCATTGAAACGGGAAGTGCGTGAAGAGCTGGGAATCACCGGCTTCACCCCGGAGGCGGTCACCCGTTATGTCTTTGAATCCGCACGCGAGAAAGAGCTTGTCTTTGTGCACAAAACCGTATATGACGGAGAAGTACGCCCCAGTGACGAACTGGACGGCGGACGCTTCTGGAGCATGGAGGAGATTAAAGAAAATATAGGCAAAGGGATATTCACTCCCAACTTCGAGGGAGAGATAGAGAAAGTCGTCAGGCTGTAAGAGAAAGGAAATACCTATGCCGGTTGCAAACCGCCCCGGCAAGCAGCCGCTGAAGGAGGCACATGAAATAAAAAAAGAGGGGGGGCTGAGTCTCATTTAGACACAGCCCCCCTCCGTTATAATATATCTTTAAGCAACCGGCCTATTTCGCCAAGTCCTCAATTACTTTCATAATCTGCCGGCCGATCTCTTCGGCAGCCTCCGGTGTGGCAGCTTCACTATAAACACGAATAATCGGTTCGGTATTGCTCTTGCGCAGATGCACCCACTTGTCGGGGAAGTCAATCTTCACGCCGTCAATATCATTGATTTCTTCATTCTTATAGATTTCCTTTACTTTTGCGAGAATAGCATCAACGTCTGTCTCCGGTGTCAGATCTACGCGGTTCTTCGCCATGAAATAAGCCGGATAAGTGGCACGCAGCTCGCTTACCTTCTTGCCCTCATGCGCCAAATGGCTCAGGAAAAGCGCGATACCCACCAAAGCATCACGTCCGTAGTGGCTGGCAGGATAGATCACTCCGCCATTGCCTTCGCCACCGATGACGGCGCCCACTTCTTTCATCTTGGTGGTTACATTCACTTCGCCTACGGCAGAAGCATAATATTCCCGGCCGTATTTGCGGGTCACATCACGCAGTGCACGAGTGGAACTCAAATTGGAAACCGTATTGCCCGGAGTGTGCTTCAGCACATAGTCGGCTACGGTGACCAACGTATATTCTTCGCCATACATCTTGCCGTCTTCGCAAATCATGGCCAGACGGTCCACATCCGGATCAACGACAAAAGCCACATCGGCTTTACCGCCTTTCATCAGCTCCATAATGTCGCCCAAGTTCTTCTCCAAAGGTTCGGGATTATGCTGGAAGTTACCGGTGGGCTCGCAGTAGAGTTTCTCCACATGCTGCACTCCAAGTTGCTCCAACAGTTGCGGAAGAATGATTCCTCCGACAGAATTGACACAGTCAATGGCTACGCGGAAACCGGCTTTCCTGATGGCTTCCACATCCACCAAGTCGAGTGCCAGCACACTGTCGATATGTTTCTGATTATACGTCAGGTCTTTGCGATAAGAGCCGAGTTTATCCACTTCGGCAAAGTCAAAGGCTTCGGCCTCAGCGATACGGAGCACCTCATTCCCTTCCTCCTTATTCAGGAATTCCCCCTTTTCATTCAGGAGTTTCAAGGCATTCCATTGCTTGGGGTTGTGGGAAGCGGTCAGTATGATACCCCCGCTGGCTCCTTCCATTGTCACTGCCAGTTCAGTGGTAGGAGTAGATGCCAGGTCGATGTCCACAACATCCCAGCCCATACCCATAAGAGTACCCACTACTACGTTCTTCACCATTTCGCCTGAGATGCGGGCATCGCGGCCCACTACGATTTTGTTGCTTTTTACGGTACACGTTTTGCGGATAAGAGTGGCGTATGCCGAAGTGAATTTCACGATGTCGAGCGGATTCAATCCCTCGCCTGCACTGCCGCCAATGGTTCCGCGGATTCCAGAGATAGATTTGATTAGAGTCATAGGTTAATAATTTAAATTTTGGTTAGTTATTTCCAGATCTGATATTTCCGGATATCGTAATAATAAGGATAGACATACTGCATGGCCGTCTGGTGTCCCATTTTGGAAGGAACAATCAGTCGCACATGAGCCATATCACGAACATAGCTCAACGGCACGAGCCACCCTGCCGGAACGGCCGGCGAAGAGTAATAGGTCATCATATATCCTTGCAGGAAAGTCCCCGCAATGGATGATGAGGTCACCGTATAGCGGAACTCGTCTACCGTCTCTGCGGCAGCCAGATTGGACAATGTGGTGTCTTTGTCAAGAATGCTATATTCCATGAAGCGCACCAGCACCTGGTCGTTGCTCTTCACCGTATCAGCCTTGTTTTCCGATCCCTTATCAACAATCTGCATGTACACCCCGCTGGTGAGCTGCACATACTCATCCACAGCATCTCCCCTGTCCTTGCACTTTGTCGTGGAATCTTGCCCGTAGAACTCCGACTGCGAGATCACCTTTATGTTCCGGTCTTTGATAAAATCATTTATACCGTCTTTTTCCTCTTCCAGCATCTCTGCATAGGTTTTGCTGTTGTCACAGGCCTGAAAGCCCAAACTGAGTGCCAATAAGGACAAAAAGAATAAAGTAAGTTTCTTCATTTCTGTTATTTAGTAATTTCGTAAAAATGTACGGTCCGGTTCACGTACAGATTATCTGCACACTCATAACGTTTATTTCAAACCGCACTTATGTAATCTGAGTTAAAACGTGGCAAAGATAATATTTCTTTTTTATCTGACGGTATTTCCTTACAAATTCTTCCGACAGTTTACAAAAGCTTAAATTTAGATTACAATTGATTGGCAAAAGTTACTTTTATTCACTATTCAACCCTCCACCGCCCAACGCCGGACACTTCATCACAGAGAGAAGCGATGCAGATTATTACAGTCGTAATGGGAGCCTGTTTCAGTCGTATTGGGAATGCGGTTCGGTCGTATTGGGAACCCCTTTCACTTGTATTGGGAACATGGTTCCCTCGCATACTAAAGACAGCGGGAGTTATAGTCCCAGCATATGAAAAGTAGATGGGACTACCTTGCTACTGTCACACAAGCACTTAGCTTAGGATTAAAAACACAAGGAACGCTGTGTATCGCCTTCAGCTGGCAAGCCTACCGTTATCATGTCCCGAAAAAGGGCAGGCAGAGCAAGCGAACAACTATTTACGTAAACCATTACGTGCTTTTTCAGGAGTGTCCAAGGGCGACCCGGTTCATTTACTGCATACATTTGTCGCATAATCTTAAAACACAAAGTTATGCAATACCATGAAATTGGAAAAACAGGGATGAAAGTTTCTTCCCTCAGTTTCGGAGCTTCTTCTTTGGGAGGGGTTTTCCACGATATCAAAGAAAAAGAAGGCATCACAGCCGTATTCACAGCAATCGAATCAGGCATCAACTTCATCGATGTATCCCCTTACTACGGACACTACAAAGCCGAGACTGTTTTGGGAAAAGCCTTGAAAGACATTCCACGCGACCGCTACTATCTTTCAACCAAAGTGGGACGATACGGGAAAGACGGAGTCAATACCTGGGACTATTCCGCCAAACGCGCAACGGAAAGCGTCTACGAAAGCATGGAACGGCTGAACATCGACTTCATCGACCTGATTAACGTGCACGACATTGAGTTTGCCGACCTGAATCAGGTGGTCAGCGAAACCCTGCCGGCATTGGTGGAACTGCGTGAGAAAGGAGTCGTAGGGCATGTCGGCATCACAGATTTGCAACTGGAGAATCTGAAATGGGTGATAGACCATTCCCCCGCCGGAACGGTGGAGTCCGTACTCAACTTCTGCCACTACTGCCTGTGCGATGACAAGTTGGTGGACTTTCTGGATTATTTCGAGGAAAAAGGAATCGGCATAATAAACGCTTCCCCACTCTCCATGGGACTACTGACCGAACGCGGCGCTCCTGCCTGGCATCCGGCTCCCAAGTCGTTGGCCGCCGCCTGCCGGAAAGCGGTGCAGCATTGCAAGGCAAAGAACTATCCGATAGAAAAGCTCGCCATGCAATTCTCCGTCAGCAACCCGCGTATAGCAACCACCCTGTTCAGCACCGCCAATCCTCAAAATGTGAAGAACAACATCGCATTCATCGAAGCTCCGATGGACGAGGAACTGGTGCACGAAGTCAGAGAGATTATCGGAGACCAGCAACGGGTAAGTTGGGCAAACTCTTAATACAGGCTCATCATGAACTACACAATCATCGACGCACATGCCCACTTGTGGCTGCGACAGGACACAACAGTGGATGGCCTCCCCATTCGGACGCTGGAGAACGGCCGTTCCCTGTTCATGGGCGAAATACGCCAAATGCTTCCCCCTTTCATGGTGGACGGGGTGAACAGCGCAGAGGTTTTCCTCTCAAACATGGACTATGCGCAAGTATCCGCCGCAGTAATCACGCAAGAATTCATCGACGGCATACAAAATGACTATCTCAAGGAGGTTGCCACCCGCTATCCCGACCGCTTTTTCGTCTGCGGCATGTGCGAGTTCCGCAAGCCCGGCTATTTTAAACAAGCCGAACAGCTGATAGACAACAACTTCAAGGCCATCAAGATTCCTGCACACCGCCTGTTGCTCAAAGAGGGACGGGTGATGCTGAACTGCGAAGAAATGATGCAGATGTTCGGATTGATGGAAGAACGGAACATCATCCTGTCCATAGACCTCGCGGAAGGAAGCACCCAGATTGCCGAAATGGAGGAGATCATCGCACAATATCCCCGCCTGAAGATTGCAATCGGACACTTTGGCATGGTCACCCTGCCCGAATGGAAACAGCAGATCCTGCTGGCACGCCATCCCAACGTAATGATCGAATCGGGCGGCATCACATGGCTTTTCAACGAAGAGTTCTATCCCTTCAAAGGAGCAGTGAAGGCCATCCGCGAAGCAGCCGACCTGGTAGGAATGGAGAAACTGATGTGGGGGTCGGACTATCCGCGCACGATTACCGCCATCACCTACAAAATGTCTTACGATTTCATCACGAAATCTCCCGAACTGACAGAGTCGGAGAAAGCCCTCTTCTTAGGAGAGAACGCCCGTAACTTTTACGGCTTCAGCAATTTGCGCACTCTGCCTTATATCAAGAACATGTCCGAGTAAATAAAAGTAATACCATGAAAAAAAATAAATACATCGTTCCACTCATACTGGTTTTCAGCCTCTTCTTCCTGTGGGCCATCAGCAGCAACCTGCTGCCTACCATGATCCGGCAATTGATGAAAACCTGCGAACTGAACACGTTCGAAGCATCGTTCACCGAAACCGCCTATTGGCTGGCCTATTTCATATTCCCCATACCGATTGCCATGTTTATGAAGAAATACAGCTACAAAGCCGGTATCATATTCGGACTGCTCCTGGCAGCAGGCGGCGGACTGCTCTTTTTCCCGGCAGCCATGCTGAAAGAATACTGGGCCTATCTCTGTATTTTCTTTATCATCGCCACCGGAATGTGCTTCCTCGAAACGGCTGCCAACCCGTATGTAACCGCGTTGGGAGACCCGAAAACAGCCCCCCGCCGCCTGAACCTGGCACAGTCGTTCAACGGACTCGGAGCATTCATCTCCGCCATGTTCCTGAGCAAACTCATTCTCAGCGGAACGCATTACACGCGTGAGACGCTTCCAATGGATTATCCGGGCGGCTGGCAAGCCTATATACAGGTGGAAACAGACGCCATGAAATTCCCCTATCTGGTACTGGCCCTGTTACTGATTGCCATAGCCGTAATATTCGTGTTCTCCAAACTGCCGAAAATAGGCGACGAAGAGAACAAGGCAAACGCATCCGGGGAGAAACTGATTGACTTCGGAGTGTTGAAACATTCGCATCTGCGCTGGGGTGTCATCGCACAATTCTTCTATAACGGAGGACAGACGGCTATCAACAGTCTCTTTCTGGTGTACTGCTGTTCCTATGCCGGACTGGAGGAAGATACCGCCACCACATTCTTCGGGCTTTATATGCTCGCCTTCCTGCTGGGACGGTGGATAGGCACAGGACTCATGGTGAAATTCCGCCCTCAGGACATGTTGGCGGTCTATGCCGTAATCAACATCATATTATGCGGGGTGGTGGCAATCTTCGGCGGTATGGTAGGACTATATGCCATGTTGCTCATCTCCTTCTTCATGTCCATTATGTATCCCACACAGTTCTCGCTGGCACTTACCGGACTCGGCAACCAGACCAAAAGCGGTTCCGCCTTTCTGGTAATGTCCATCGTAGGCAACGCATGCCTGCCCCAGCTGACCGCCTACTTCATGCACGTAAATGAAGAGGTCTATCACCTGGCATATGTCATCCCTATGCTGTGCTTCGTATTCTGCGCATACTACGGATGGAAGAAATACAAGGTTGTTGACTGAAAAGTTAAGCAGTGTCTGATTATTACTTAATTACAGTGTCTAATTATTACTATATAATAAAATGAAAGCAGTTCAAATTACAGCCCCTTCTGAGATGAGGGTGGTTGAGGTAGAAAAACCGGCGGTAAGTACCGGAGAAGTATTAGTAAAAATAAAATATGTGGGCTTTTGCGGCTCGGACCTGAATACATTTGCCGGACGCAACCCTATGGTAAAGCTCCCCGTCATTCCGGGACACGAAGTAGGCGCTATCATCGAAGAGGTGGGACCGGGCGTTCCCGCGGAATTAAAGAAAGGCATGAATGTGACCCTGAATCCCTACACCAACTGCGGAAAATGTGCTTCCTGCCGTTCGGGACGCGTCAATGCCTGCGAGCATAACGAAACACTGGGAGTACAGCGCAACGGAGTAATGTGCGAATACGCAGTATTGCCTTGGAGCAAAATTATCCCGGCAGGTGATATCACTCCTCGCGATTGTGCATTGATAGAGCCGATGAGCGTAGGCTTCCATGCCGTATCCAGAGGACAAATCACAGACAATGAGTATGTCATGGTTATCGGCTGCGGCATGATCGGCATCGGCGCCATTGTTCGCGCAGCTCTGAGGGGAGCAAAAGTCATCGCAGTGGACTTGGACAATGAAAAACTCGAACTCGCCAAAAGGGTGGGCGCTTCTTATGTCATCAACTCCAAAACAGAGAATGTGCACGAACGCATGCTGGACATAACAGAAGGTTTTGGCGCTGACGTAGTCATAGAAGCTGTCGGAAGCCCTGTGACATACGTAATGGCAGTGGATGAAGTCGCTTTCACAGGAAGGGTAGTCTGCATCGGTTATGCCAAAAGCGAAGTTGCTTTCCAAACCAAGTACTTCGTCCAAAAGGAGATTGATATTCGCGGTTCGCGCAATGCATTGCCGGCAGACTTCCGCGCAGTAATCAACTATATGAAATCGGGCAACTGTCCGATAGAGGAACTGATTTCCAAAATCGTATCTCCCGAAAACGCATTGAATGCAATGAAAGAATGGGCAGCAGCCCCCGGAAAGGTGTTCCGGATATTGGTTCAATTATAATCTGTTCAAATAAAATCCCTTGATTTACTTTTCCGTATGCAAACGGAAAGTTAAATCAAGGGATTTCAATCTTTTCACTTAAGGATATCTCCGTTTCAACTGTCGCTTTCAGCCTTTGGCGTTAAGCAGCGGTTTGAACTTCTCCAAGGCAAGTTCCAATACTTTTTTAGCCTCCTCCAGCGTTCCATAAAATTCCCCGCCGGAAGCGTTCAAGTGTCCACCGCCGTTAAAGAATTCAGCTGCCAACCGGTTGCAAGGGAAACTTCCAACCGAACGCAAGGATACCTTTATCATAGGTTTCTCCGTATCTTCACGCAAGAAACAAGAGAAAACGACGTTCTTGATGCTCAATGGAATGTTCACAAACCCCTCACTGTCTCCGCGAATATAATTGAAATGACTCTGTTCTTTCTTTGTCAGCGTAATCAGAGCTGCACGATGGTCCGGATACACCTTCATCTGCGACAACACATGTCCCATGAGACGCAAGCGGCTCTCGGAATAAGTATTATATACCTTCCGGTAAATATCATCCTTATCAATGCCTTTTGACAACAACTCACTGATTATAAAGTATATTTCACGATTATTGGAGTTGTAGGTGAAACCACCCGTATCGGTCATCATACCGGTATAGATACACTCCGCCCCCGACTTCGTGATATCATCGAAATATCCCATACGGCAAATCAAACGGAAAACAAGCTCCGAAGTGGAAGATATTTCGGGATGGGAAATGATAATTCTGCAGAAGTCTTCCGGGTTCAAATGATGATCGATCAGAATCTTGCGCGCCGGAGACGCCAATACGGCCTCAGCCATAGCATCAATACGGCTGATAGCATTGAAATCCAGACAACATATCACGTCCGCTTCCGCTATCAACTTATCGGCAAACTCTTTATAACGATCATACAAAAGTATGTCTTTACTACCGGGCATCCAACGCAAGAAATCAGGGAAAGCATTGGGGACAATGATGTTCACATCCTTGTCCTGCGTATTGAGGAAATGCCATAATCCCAAAGAGGAACCGATTGCATCTCCATCGGGGCCCACATGAGCAACAATTACAATTTTATCCGCACGCTCCATCCACTTGGCAAAGTGGTCTATCTTAGATTGCTCTATTACTTTTGTCAACATATAGTTTATCTGTTACTTTACGATTTTACGTTCAGAACAAACGGAAAAGTTCCGATTATCCATAACAATTGGAAAGGCAAAAGTACGAAAAAGTTTATGATTTATAATAATATACGGACAGAACCTTTTTCCGAAAGAAGAAGATAAGGAATTCCCAAACTGATGCAATCATCAATCAGCCTGTTCCGATAATAACCGGAAAGAGATGAATCGGCCACTACCGTACCCACGTCAAATAAAGAAGCAAACTCTCTTATGCTTCCTTTATATCCTTGGGACACATGCAGATAGTCAATGGTGACTGTTGCACCGGACACTTTATTGCGCCAACGGTCATCGCACAGCAAACAGATGCGTTTTCCGGCATAAAAGACTATCCGGTTACGAACGGAAATATCCGGAGCCGAATAATCCCCTGCAATAACGGCAGGGCACTCCAGATGCAGGCGATTCCAATAGGGAGAAAGCGCACGCTGCAAATAGGACGTATCGGACAAGCTGTCGGCGCAGACCAGCCATGAACGGGAATTATCCGCCAGGCAATGTACGGAAGGACATCCGCGGATATTATAAAAAACAATACTGCGTCGGGGAGCATCCGCTACGGATGAATACGAATGATAAGCAGCGCCAAGCAGCAAGCCTGACAAAGCAATGTAAACATTCAGCGCCGTACGCCTTGCCCAAACGCGGCAGACCAGCAACAGGCAAAAATAAAACAGAACGACGTCCCACATATCAACCCAAACATGATCAATAGAAGCCCAAGGGAGTTGCTCGATCCAACGGAGCGACAGATTCTGCACCCGAACCAATCCTTCCACCATATCCGCAACAACTTGTTGCAAACCGGGAAAAGGAGTCAGTACAAGCAGTACGACAGCTGCATATACAATCAATGACACCAACGGGATCACCCAAAGGTTAGTCAAAAGAAAATGAGTAGAGAATCGAGAGAAATAGAACATAACCAAAGGCGCCGTCCCTACCTGAGCTGCGACAGAAACAGTTGCCAGCCCCCATATTTTCCGTAGAACCGTATTCTTGACCGACACCAATCCGTACAGTCCGGGTTGCAGAAGCAAGATTGCCGCAACAGCCGAAAAAGACAGTTATAAACATACTTTTTGCCCGGTTCCCATTGATTAATAGTCTTAGTATTGATTGCCACGGCTGAATAAGCATACTTGCCGGTTTTGGGGTCATCGGCAGTAGGAGCAGGATAAATCAATGTTTCACCGGCTTCGCTTAAATTAGAAATACGGCAGAGAACGGCAAGGTAAGCACCCTGTTTGTTGATTTCAGCATCGGGGTCGTTCTTTACTGCGTTCCACGCAGTAATCTGTTGCGGGATAACCATGAAATTGTTTTCACCAAACATGACAGACTGAAACTCGGTAGAGTTCAGCACCACAGCTTTCGTTCCGTTGCTGTAATAAGCCTTTGAAGGAATGTTCAAATCTGTCTGATTACTCCAGTTATTGATTGGCAATTTGGTATTATCGAGAGTAGATTCCGGGAAAGTAAGAGTGGCTTTCGTTGCCATGTTTACCAGTTTTACTCCGATAATCTCAACTTTAACGGAGCTTGCCTTTTCATTCTTGGCTTTTACCTCGATTTGTGACAAGGCGTGCTTGAATGTCAAAGGTACAGGACTACTGTTATAATTATCTTTCGTACCGGTATTGTAAGCCACCAGCAAGTCTTTGTGTTCGGTTACGTTGCCTGCTGGAGTGAAATCAGTAATCGTTTTGGCATCTTTGGTAATAGAAACCCTACCTTTTCCGGCAGCAGGACCATTGGCGTATGCGTAGAATTTCAATGCATAGTTCGGCCAATAGTAAGTTTCCGCAGTGTTCCACTCACTGCCACTTTTTGTTACAGTAGTAGCAAATTCTGTTCCGGCATCCTTAATGGCTGTTACTTTGAAAGTAGACAAAGAGGCGGTAGTTTCCTGATTAGTACGAGTAGCGATGTCAATCAGTGTGCGGAAAGAGATAGTGCCTCCGGTGTTTACATCCACAATTTCGTCGTTGGAGCAAGCTGCCAACATCGTATAGGCAATTGCCATGCTTAAAATAAAGTTTTTCTTCATATAAATTATAATTAGTGATTAATGGTGTTAGTTTATTATGTACTTATTACATAGATATATCTATTTCTACCGTACTCCATTCGTCTACGTCAGGATTGAATCCTCCACCGTTGTCTATGGGTTTGGGGAGGGGAAGCCCGTCGAGCAGGATGTGTACATTGGCAGGGTCGGGAGAGTTGTGTATCTTCTCGGTTACATCATACGTAAAACTGTATTTCTTCCCGTCGTTCAGTATGGCATACACAGTAAGATACTGAGTGTTGGTCGATGTGGCCGGATAACCGAAAGTGTAGAAGTCTGCGTTTACAGTCGACTTGCTGTCGGATGTCATGTCGAACGGTAGAGTAGCCAGTTCCTCTGTCGGCAGGTTTGTTCCCAGCATAAAGCCGTCCGACATATTGGTAAGCGAGCCGAACAGTTCTCCCTCGGTGAGGTATTTCAGGTTTTCTACATTCTTGATTTCCACCGTGTAATGGCATACTATGGCTTTCGGATACAGCGTCAACGTCTGTTCCTTTGCCGAAGCTACTACTTCCACTTCTTCCATGCGGTCGCTCCACAGCTTGTCAGGCGTAAATTTTACCCGTTGCTCGCCAGTATTTCCGGCACGCGGAACCGGACGCGGGAAAGCTCCATCCGCCAGGTACGCTTTAATACTTTCATAGTGGTCGGTGTTTCTGAAAAGGATAAACTCCGTATCGTTGTTCATACACAGTGCGCGGTAACGCCCGACAGAGACAGTTATCTTTCCTTCCATGTGGTTTCCGAACTCATAGATCAGCGGCTCTTTCCCTGTTTCTGGGAAAAGGTAAAGGCGCATACTTGCGGGATGAGCCTCGGGAGCATATTTCCAATTGAATATCACTTGCATTTCTGTTGTGTGAGCATGAGCGAAACACAATTCTTTGTGCTCGCACGCCGTGACTAGGAATATTATGGTGATAAAGGTAAGAATGTGCGTGATTTTCATCGTTTTCCTCCTTTCTTTGCATTATAGTTTCCATTGCCAAGCAACCATACCAGCGACATTTCCGCTTTCGTCGGACCAAACCAACGGCGTTGTTTGGTTGCCTGCCATACATAGTGATTATCCGTAGGCAAATATTCGTAATACGTTCCTCCCCAATAACCCACACCGATCACGAAATCGAGGTTCAGCCGTCGCGTTATGGGTAATGAGTAGCCATATTCCAGTCCAGCACTGTAATTCATTTTCTCCCAAAGCGTACCGCCCGGTTTCCCGCCCATGTAGCCGTGTCCTCCGGTTTCGAAGTCATAGGTAAATACTTGTCCGTAGATGCCGATATGGTGCCCGTTCAACGGACTACCTTCGGTTGTCCGGTTGAAGTATTTCCGTATAGCCAGTTCGCCACCGTAGATACGCCTACGTTTAGTGCGAGTAGTGCGGGGAGGAATTGTATCTTTGCCATCCATCCCATATATCCATGCAGTGTTCCGCTAAAGTCGAGGAACAGAAGTGTGATGATTGCAAAGAATACAATTGCAAGTGTCAGTCTGATAGTACGTAACATAAGCATAATAGTTTTATCGTTACAAAAATACGGAGTTTATGGTAATTTTTTGTATATGGATTACGTTTGTTTTTACCGATTTTACAGGAAAAACTTGTTTCCGGTTCTGTTTTTGTTTTTTTTAAGAATTATGGGTGGTATGACAGATTCGTCCTCACCGCCCAATCCGTTTCAACGGGCGGCAAAGAACAGTCTTTTCTTTGGAAGCAGCACTCAGGCCGAGGCAAAGGGACAGGCTGAGGTTAGGGAATGAGACTTCCTGTTTATAACATGGATGATGCATCGAACGACAGCGGCAACAATGCGCCTACACTGCCCAGTTCATAGATGCCTGTTTTCCCGAACAGCAGTACACGCATGGGATGTTTGAAGCGTTTTTCCGTTTCGAGCATCACCTGCCGGCAGGCCCCGCATGGCGGAATAGGCTCTTCCAGAAATTCTCCGCACTCGTTGCGGGCGGCTATGGCAAGAGTCTCTACGGCTTGGCCGGGGTACTGGGAGTTGGCATAAAACAAGGTGGTGCGTTCCGCGCAAAGTCCCGACGGATAGGCTGCATTCTCCTGATTGGTTCCTGTAACGATTGTATTGTCGGACAGGCGTGCCGCTGCCCCTACCGAGAAGTGCGAATAGGGAGCATAGCTGCGGTGGGTGGCTTGGCAGGCGGCGTCTATCAGCTCGCGGTCGGCAGCACTCAACTCTTCATATTCGTATATCCTGATTGCAATTTGTATGTTCAGGTCCTTCATAGAGTAATAGTTTATTGTAATTAATGTTACAAAGATAGGAAAGAGATTGGTTTTTTCAATTCTT
>OMGW01000293.1_pt1 | contig 19087 bp, 13 predicted proteins | sample 1646131 | NCBI WGS metagenome assembly OMGW01 (sample SAMN05578588, study PRJEB25193) | human gut metagenome | biome: Human Microbiome; feature: human-associated habitat; material: feces | host: Homo sapiens | place: USA:Birmingham
TTTATTCCGAAGAGTATAAGGAATTCCGAAAAGATATTATAGATTTAACGGAAAAAATTACGGATAGCATCGTATATCGTACGGTTTCCCTGGAAAAAGAAAACAGATATATCTTAAACTGTGCGATTGAGCGCAGAAATCATAGAGTGGATTCATAACCCAAAAGCAAACCATAACTAATTGTTATAATAAATATAAGATATTATGCATTGACAAATAGCAGCAAGAGTGCCTAAAATAAAGAAGGTATAATTGTATACAATTATGCATGTAAAAATAGTCAAATATTTTGCATATATATTCGCTTACTATAAGGAGGATGTTATGAGAGAAGTTGTAATGAATCAAAAGACAAATCTATTGCAGTTAGAAGAACATTTCTACCAGTTAGTGGATGTGGAAGAACCAAATGTATTCCACAATCTGTTTCCTTATGATGAAATTCCAAAGATTGCGTTTAATGACCGTATCGTGCCGCATAATATGCCGGAAAATATCTGGATCACAGATACGACATTCCGTGATGGACAGCAGTCAAGGGCTCCTTATACAACAGAACAGATTGTGACCATTTACGATTATTTACATAAATTAGGCGGACCAAAAGGTCTGATCCGTCAGAGCGAATTTTTCTTATACAGTAAAAAAGACCGTGATGCCGTATACAAATGCCTGGAACGCGGTTATAAATTTCCGGAAGTTACAAGCTGGATCCGTGCGAGCAAACAGGACTTCCAGTTAGTAAAAGATATCGGACTTCGTGAGACAGGTATTCTGGTCAGCTGTTCCGATTATCATATTTTCTATAAAATGAAAATGACAAGACGTGAGGTTATGAACCTCTACTTAAGTGTGATCCGTGAATGTTTAGAGACAGGCATCAGTCCAAGATGTCATCTCGAAGACATTACAAGATCCGATATTTATGGATTTGTGATTCCATTCTGTGTCGAGCTGATGAAACTGATGGATGAATATAAGATACCGATCAAGATCCGTGCCTGTGATACGATGGGGTATGGTGTCAATTTCCCTGGCGCAGTGATTCCGCGGAGCGTACCGGGAATCATTTATGGACTTACCACACATGCGGGTGTCCCATCCGAATTGATCGAATGGCATGGTCACAATGACTTTTACAAGGCAGTCAACAACTCTACTACGGCATGGCTTTACGGTGCAAGCGGTGTCAATTGTTCCTTATTTGGCATCGGAGAGAGAACCGGAAATACCCCTCTGGAGGCAATGGTATTTGAGTATGCACAGTTAAAAGGCACCTTAGACGGCATGGACACAACGGTGATCACAGAGCTTGCAGAGTATTTTGAAAAAGAATTAGGTTATGTACAGCCAAGCCGCACACCGTTTGTCGGAAGTAACTTTAATGTCACAAGAGCCGGTATCCATGCAGACGGTCTGTTGAAAAATGAGGAAATTTACAACATTTTTGATACGGGAAAATTTTTAAACAGACCACCACTTGTATCCGTATCCAATACATCCGGTCTGGCAGGAATTGCATTATGGATCAATTCTTATTATCATCTGCCAAAGGAAAAAGGCGTCGATAAGAATTCAGAACTTGTTAAGATGGTAAAAGTATGGGTAGACAAGCAGTATGAGGAAGGCCGTGTGACCGTTTTGACAGACAATGAGTTGGTAGAAGAGATCGGTAAGTGCTGTAAGAAATTAAAGATAGATACTTTGGAGAGATAATTATGGGAGAAGACAATTACTCCTTGGGTTCGAGAGTCTTTCATATGATAAGGGAGAACATTCTTTCCGGCAAATATGAGAGAGACGAGGAACTGAAGGAGAAATCAATCGGTGAGGAACTCGGCGTCAGCAGAACCCCTGTGAGGGAGGCACTGCGTCAGCTGGAACTCGAAGGTCTGGTCACGATCATTCCCAATAAAGGCGCTTATGTGGTTGGCATATCCCAGAAAGATATCAAAGATATTTATGAGATCAGAAGCCGTCTGGAAGGATTGTGTGCTAAGTGGGCTGCGGAGAATATCACGAAAGAACAGCTGGATGAGTTGGAGGAAAATATTTTTTTGTCTGATTTTCATGCAGCAAAAGGAAACGCAGAACAGATGGTTGAGCTGGACAATAAGTTCCACGAGATTTTATATACCGCAAGTGGCAGCCGGGAATTACGGCATGTGCTTTCCGATTTTCATCACTATGCCCAGCGCGTCAGAAAGATCACTCTTTCCGATAAGAACAGGGCAGTGGATTCGAATAATGAACACCGCAAGATTGTGGAGGCATTAAAACAGCATGATGCACAACTGGCAGAAAAGCTTGCAAACCAGCACATTATGAAAACCATTGAGAATATGGATCACTATGGCTGGGATAATTTGTTAAAAAAGTAACATTTGTGAGATTCATGAAAACAAGGCAGAAAGGAAAAATAAGCGATGGAAAAAATTAAAATGACAACCCCATTAGTAGAGATGGACGGAGATGAGATGACCAGAATTCTCTGGAAGATGATCAAAGATGAATTATTAACCCCTTTTATCGACCTTAAAACCGATTATTATGATCTGGGATTAGAGTATCGTAACGAGACAGATGATCAGGTTACAATCGATTCCGCAAATGCAACAAAGAAATACGGTGTTGCCGTAAAATGTGCAACGATCACTCCAAATGCAGCACGTGTCAAAGAGTACAATTTAAAAGAAATGTGGAAGAGTCCGAACGGAACGATCCGTGCAATCTTAGATGGAACAGTTTTCCGTGCACCAATCGTTGTAAAAGGAATTGAACCGTGTGTGAAAAACTGGAAGAAACCGATCACGATCGCAAGACATGCATATGGTGATGTCTACAAAGCTTCTGAGATGAAAATCCCGGGACCTGGCAAATGTGAGCTTGTATACACTGCTGAGGATGGAACAGAGACGAGAGAACTGATCCATAATTTCACAGGAGCGGGTGTGGTACAGGGACAGCACAATCTGTGCAATTCCATTGAAAGTTTTGCAAAAAGCTGCTTCAACTATGCTTTGGATACAAAACAGGATCTGTGGTTTGCAACCAAAGACACCATTTCCAAAAAATATGACCATACGTTCAAAGACATTTTTCAGGAAATTTTTGATGCGGAATACAAAGAAAAATTTGAAGAGGCTGGAATTACCTATTTCTATACATTGATCGATGATGCGGTTGCACGTGTCATGAAATCGGAGGGTGGCTATATCTGGGCTTGTAAAAACTATGACGGGGATGTCATGAGCGATATGGTATCGAGTGCATTTGGTTCCCTTGCAATGATGACTTCCGTGCTTGTCTCTCCACAGGGATATTATGAGTATGAGGCTGCACATGGAACCGTACAGCGCCATTATTACAAACATTTAAAGGGTGAGGAGACATCAACAAACTCTGTCGCAACGATTTTTGCATGGACAGGAGCCTTGAGAAAACGTGGCGAGATCGATGGCATCAAAGAATTGCAGGATTTTGCAGATAAATTAGAAAAAGCTTGTATATCTACCATTGAGAGTGGTAAAATGACAAAAGACCTTGCGCTCATTACAACATTAGAGCATCCGACTGTGTTAAACAGTGAGGATTTCATCAAGGCAATCCGAACCATATTAGAAGGAATGTTATCATTATGATTTTATCTTGTCAGAATATCTCAAAGTCATTCGGGACTGACGAAATTTTAAAAAATGTAAGTTTTCATATTGAAGAAAATGAAAAAGCAGCGGTTGTCGGCATCAATGGTGCCGGCAAATCTACGCTGCTTAAAATAATTATGAAACAGGAAAATCCGGACGAGGGGGAAGTGACGCTCGCAAAAGATAAAACGATCGGTTATCTTGCCCAATATCAGGATGTTTCCGGCCACCATACGATCTATGAGGAAGTATTAGATTCTAAACGCGACATTATCGAGATGGAGGAACGGCTGCGTGATATGGAAACGCAGATGAACACACTCTCCGGGGAAGCATTAGAGCAGCTTTTAGATACTTACCATAAATTAAGCCATGAATTTGAACAGGTGAACGGATATGCATACCGCAGTGAAGTGACCGGTATTTTAAAGGGGCTTGGATTTGCTGAGGAGGAGTTCGACAAGAAAATGAGCGAACTCTCCGGCGGACAGAAAACCCGTGTATCTCTTGGAAAACTGCTTGTGACAAAGCCGGACATCCTGCTTTTAGACGAGCCGACCAACCATCTGGATATCGAGTCAATCCGATGGCTGGAAACTTTTCTGATGAATTACAAGGGAGCTGTTTTAATCGTATCGCATGACCGGTATTTCTTAGACCGCGTCGTGAGTAAAGTGGTGGAGATCTTTCAGCACAAGGGTTATGTTTATCAGGGAAACTATTCGGATTATGCAAAGAAAAAAGCAGCGATCCGTGCAGCCATGATCCGGCAGTACTATAATCAGCAGCGTGAGATCAGGCATCAGGAAGAAGTCATTGCAAAACTGAAATCTTTTAACCGCGAGAAGTCAATTAAGCGGGCAGAGAGCCGTGAAAAACTTTTGGATAAGATTGAACGCATTGAGAAGCCGACCGAGGATAACACAGATATCCGGATCGTGTTAGAGCCGAATGTTGTCAGTGGAAATGATGTTTTAAAAGTGGAAGGGCTTGCCAAGGCATTCCCGCCATTACAGCTTTTTTCGGGTATTAATTTCGAAGTGAAACGCGGGGAGCGTGTAGCATTGATCGGAAATAACGGAACTGGTAAAACAACGATCCTTAAGATTATCAACGAGCTGATCCCTCCGGACGCAGGAACGGTAACACTTGGAAGCAATGTACATATTGGTTACTATGACCAGGAACATCAGCAGCTTCACATGGAGAAAACCATTTTTGATGAGATCGCGGATGATTATCCAAATCTGAATAACACGAAAGTGCGCAATGTTCTGGCAGCTTTTTTATTTACAGATGATGATGTCTATAAGCGCATTGAGGACTTGAGCGGTGGAGAGCGGGGACGTGTCGCACTGGCAAAATTAATGCTTTCCGATGCGAATTTTCTGATCCTCGATGAGCCGACGAACCATCTGGACATCACCTCAAAAGAAATTTTAGAGGAAGCGTTAAAGAACTATACCGGAACGGTATTTTTCGTATCCCATGACCGTTATTTTATTAATCAGACTGCCACGCGTATTCTGGAACTGACCGGAGAGACGGTAGTGAACTATATCGGTAACTATGATTATTATCTGGAGAAACATGACCAGATGGTTGCACTATATGTCAAGAAGCCGGAGGCTGCGGCACAGACAGAGACTTCTGTGAAAGAGACTGCCCAGAAGGTGGACTGGCAGACACAGAAGGCTGAGCAGGCACGGATCCGCAAGATTGAGAATGCCCTGAAAAAAGCAGAGGAAAAGATTGCGGAACTGGAAGATAAAATTGCTTCGATCGATGTGGAATGTGCAAAACCGGAAGTGGCTGTGAACTCTGCAAAGTTAGGAGAACTGACGAAACAGCAGAGTGAATATCAGGAAGAATTAGATAAGCAGTATGAAGTGTGGGAAGAGCTTTCCATGGAGCTGGACGCATAAAAACTGGAGGAATGTGGTAATACGGCAGATAATCCAATCTGTTAAAAGTTTAACAGATTGACAGATGCAATGGAAATTACTATAATAAAAATGATGCATTGCGGCATAAGAAGAAAAGAGCCGTGAAAGAGATACTTCGGGAGGGGCAAAAAAATGCAGGAAAAAGAAATTTCCCAGGCAGTGATCCGCCGTATGCCGAGATATTACCGGTATTTAGGTGAATTACTGGAGGATGGAGTGGAACGTATTTCATCCAATGATCTAAGCAAAAGAATGAATGTCACTGCTTCGCAGATCCGTCAGGATCTGAATAACTTTGGCGGTTTTGGACAGCAGGGATATGGATATAATGTAAAATTTTTATATGAAGAGATCGGTAAGATCTTAGGCTTGAACCAGAAACATAATATCATTGTCATCGGTGCCGGTAATTTAGGTCAGGCACTGGCAAATTATGTAAAATTCGAAAAACTTGGTTTTGTGATCACAGCACTTTTTGATGTCAATCCGGCGTTAGAAGGTGTGACAGTCCGCGGAATTAAGATCCACATGTTAGATGAACTGGAAGATTACTGCAAGAATCACGTTGTTGATATTGCAGCTCTTACCATGCCGAAGGAGAAGGCTGATGCCATTGCAAACCGTCTGGTCAATCTTGGAATTCAGGCAATCTGGAATTTCGCCCATGTGGACCTTGATCTGATCGACAAGGACGTGGTAGTTGAGAATGTACACCTTTCGGACAGCCTGATGCAGTTGTCCTATAATATCGTAAAAAATAAGCAGAATAAATAATGGATGAAAACGATAGAGCTGCCGTATGCATTTTTTAATGCACGACAGCTCTATCTTATCCATATGCCTGAGGGGATGAGAAGGTTATGAAGTATCTGGTAAACAGCAGAGAGATGAAACAATATGATACGAACACGACAGAACATTTTAAAGTGCCATCCCTGCTTTTAATGGAGAGAGCAGCACTTGCAGTTTTTGATGAGATCAAAAGGCAGTACCCATGCAGCAAAAAATTTCTGGTCGTTTGTGGAACGGGAAACAATGGCGCAGATGGGCTTGCACTCACCCGGCTGTTATTCTTGGATGGAGCAGAAGTGCATACCGTGTTGATCGGTGACCGGAAGAAGGAGACAGACCAGTGTAAAAAACAATTGGAAATTCTTTCAGCTTATGGATGCCCGGTATTGGAAGCCATTCCGGAGAATATTGCATATGATGTGATAGTGGATGCCATTTTTGGAGTCGGGCTTTCGAGAAATGTTGAAGGCATTTTTGCTGATACAATTCGGAAAATGAACGAAATACCAGGAAAAAAGATCGCACTTGATATGCCATCCGGAATTTCATCGGACACAGGGGCTGTTTTAAACTGTGCGTTCCGTGCAGACTGCACGATCACATTTGCCTATGAAAAAATCGGCATGCATCTTTTCCCGGGAAATGAATATGTCGGGGAGATCGTGACAAAGCAGATTGGAATCACGGATGAAAGTTTTCTGACACAAATGCCCGGTGTTATGGCATTCGAGATGGAAGATCTGAGATTCCTTCCAAAGAGAGCTTCACATTCTAATAAGGGAAGCTTCGGTAAATTACTGCTGATCGCTGGGAGCGTGGATATGGCTGGCGCAGCTGTTTTAAGTGCAAAGGCAGCGTATACGGCAGGCTGTGGTCTGGTGCGTGTGTTTACGCCTGAGGAAAACCGCATTCCATTGCAGACAAGTATTCCGGAGGCAGTTCTGACTACTTATCACCCTGAAAAATTAGATGCTTCGAAACTTTCAGAAGCAATGAAATGGGCAGATGTGATTGTGTGTGGACCGGGAATCGGAACCGGGGATGCAGCACATCAGATTGTTAAAACAGTGCTGCAAAAAGCATCTGTTCCGGTCGTCCTTGATGCAGATGCATTAAATATCATTGCAGAGGACACAAGTGTTTTACTTTTGGCGCACACAGAACTTGTGATCACGCCGCATCTTGGTGAGATGAGCCGTCTGACCGGGGATTCCATTGCCTTTATCCAGACACGGCTGATTGATACTGCGGATAAGTTTGCAGGAAAATTTCATGTCACCTGTGTTCTGAAAGATGAACACACGGTCGTTGCCACTCCACATGGAAAGACTTATTTGAACCTCTCCGGAAATCATGGAATGGCAACGGCGGGAAGTGGGGATGTGCTGACCGGAATCATAGGATCACTTCTGGCCCAGAGGGCAGACGTAGAGACCGCGGCCGCGCTTGGTGTTTATCTTCATGGACTTTCTGGAGATACTGCATTGAAAAAATGTGGTTTTCGTGGTATGATGGCAGGCGATGTTGTAAATGGTTTGAAAGATTTTCTGGCAGAAAATCAATTATGAAAAAGAATCTCGCTTGCGAGATTCATTACGATAGAAAGGTATGGATATAACATGAATAAACACAGCAGAGTGTGTGCGAATATAGATTTGAGTGCGATCATGCACAATATGGAAGCCATGCATCAGAACATCGATCCGGACACGAAAATTATGGCGGTGATCAAAGCAGATGGTTATGGTCATGGGGCTGTTCCAATTGCAAAGGAGATTGAACATTTAGATTATGTTTATGGGTATGCAGCTGCAACGGTTGAGGAAGGGATGATCCTTCGGAATAATGGAATCCAAAAACCGATCCTGATTCTTGGCTATATCTTCCCGGATCAGTATGAGGAAGTGATCCGTGCAGAGATCTGTCCAAGTGTTTTTACACTTGAGATGGCAGAAGAGCTTTCTGCTGCTGCCCAAAAAGTTGGAAAAGACTGCCGGATGCATTTTGCAGTGGATACCGGAATGAGCCGTATCGGGTATCAGGTGACAGAAGAAGCCGCAGATGAGATGGCGCAGATTGCAAAGCTTCCGCATATGATAGTGGAGGGGATTTTTACTCATTTTGCAAAAGCAGATGAGTATGATAAAACTTTCACAAAAGAACAGATTCAAAAATTCAGAAAAATGATTGCCATGATGGAAGACAGAGGTGTTTCGATTCCCGTCAAGCACTGTTCCAACAGCGCAGGAATCGCAGAAATCCGCGAGGCAAATATGGATATGGTAAGAGCGGGAATCACGTTGTATGGATTATGGCCATCGGAAGAAGTCGACCAGAATTCCCTTGATTTAAAACCGGTGATGGAATTGAAAACACATGTGGCTTTCGTTAAGGATTTAGAGGCTGGAAGAGCGATCAGTTACGGTGGAACCTTCATCACAAAGCGCGACAGCCGCATCGCAACGATCCCGGTTGGTTATGCAGATGGATATTGCAGGGGACTTTCCAATACAGGAAGTGTCCTGATCCACGGAAAACGTGCGCCAATCTGCGGAAGAGTCTGTATGGATCAGTTCATGGTAGATGTGACGGATATTCCGGATGTGAAGATTGGGGATGAAGTGACACTGATCGGCAGGGATGGTGACGAAGTGATCACCATGGAAGAAGTCGGCAGCCTTTCCGGCAGATTTAATTATGAGTTTGTCTGCGTGCTTGGAAAACGTATTCCGCGTGTTTTTTATCGAGATGGAAAAAGAATTGCAAGCCAGGAATATTTTGACGAGGAATAGGCTGGAAAAATATTTTTGAAAACAGAATACGACCGTTAAATATGGAAATACTATCCGTAAGAAACAACAGTAGAGAGAATACTGAGTAAGATTATGGAGTGTAAAGCATATGTTAATTCGGCGTGGAGATATTTTTTATGCAGATTTAAGACCAGTGGTCGGTTCTGAGCAGGGTGGAGTCCGCCCGGTTCTTATTATACAGAATGATGTTGGAAACAGACACAGTCCTACGGTCATTTGTGCAGCGATCACTTCCCAGATGAACAAGGCAAAACTTCCAACCCATGTGGAGTTAGACTGCACCAAGTATGCACTGGTGAAGGATTCCGTTGTTTTACTGGAACAGTTGCGCACAATCGACAAGACGCGGCTGAAAGATAAAGTATGTCATCTTGACAATCAGATACTGATCAAAATTGATAAGGCATTGGAAATAAGCTTAGAGCTTCTTACATAACTTGACTATTTTGGAGCAAAATGGTATTATTTCAAATGTTTTAATACAATTTCGATATAAATTAGGAGGATTTATGGACGATGGTGGCAGTCCCACTACCGGGATGAAAAAGTTGAGTAACAGGCTTATGAAGCTGTTCGGAGTAGACACCGATGATGTGACAGAAGAAGAGATTATCTCAATGGTAAATGAAGGACATGAGCAGGGTGTCCTGCAGGCGAATGAAGCGGAGATGATCCATAATATTTTTGAATTTGGAGACAAAGATGCAAAGGATATTATGGTGCACCGCAAGAATATCATTGCCATTGATGGAACGATGACGTTCCTTGAAATGCTGGATTTCACGATTGAAAATAACTATTCGCGATATCCAGTATACATAGATGATATTGATAATATAATCGGAGTGCTTCATATTAAGGAGGTACTTGCACTGTGCCAGAAACAGGAGATTTATCACACGGCGATCAAAGATATTAAGGGATTGATCCGTGAGGTTGATTTTATTCCGGAAACGAGAAATATTAATACCTTATTTACGATGATGCAGAATGCTAAGACGCATATGGTCATCGTGGTGGATGAGTATGGACAGACTTCCGGGATTGTTGCAATGGAAGATATCCTTGAGGAGATCGTAGGAAACATCGAGGATGAACACGATCAGGAAGAAAAGATGATTGAGAAACTGCCAGATGGCAGTTATCTGATGGATGGTATGACTTCTGCTGAGGAGGCACTTGAAATTTTGAAAATTCATATTCCGGAGGAAGATGAATTTGAAACGTTAAATGGTATACTGATCTCTCTGTTAGACCGTATTCCAAATGATGATGAGAAGTTTGAGACAGATGCTTTCGGGTATCATTTCGAAGTTTTACAGGTGGAAAATAAGATGATCAAAAAAGTGAAGATCACAAAACTTGCCGAGGGCGTTTCCACAGATAAGGAAGAGAACTCTTGTCAGAAAGAAGAAACGGTGCTAGAATAATATTTCTGAGAGATTTTGTAATTGTGTGAGAAACACACAAAACATATAAAAAGTTTGACAGACGAAAATACAAGAAAAAGAGAGGATAAAGTTATGTCAGGACATTCAAAGTTTGCCAATATTAAACATAAGAAAGAAAAAAATGATGCTGCAAAAGGTAAAATCTTTACGATTATCGGTAGAGAGATCGCAGTTGCAGTAAAAGAGGGTGGCCCGGATCCATCCAATAACTTCAAACTTGCACAGGTGATTGCAAAGGCAAAGAGCAACAATATGCCAAACGATACGATTGAGCGTGGTATTAAGAAAGCTGCCGGTGATGGAAACTCCGTCAACTACGAATTCTGTACATATGAAGGATATGGACCAAGCGGAACAGCTATCATTGTAAAATGTTTAACAGATAACAAAAACCGTACTGCTGCAAATGTCAGAAATGCATTCACAAAAGGTCATGGAAGCATCGGTACACAGGGTTGTGTATCTTACATGTTCGATGAAAAAGGACAGATCATCATCGCAAAAGAAGACTGTGAGATGGATGCAGACGATCTTATGATGATCGCTTTAGATGCAGGCGCAGAAGATTTTAATGAGGAGGAGGACTGCTTTGAAGTATTGACATCTCCAGATGATTTTGAAGCTGTAAGAAGCGCATTGGAAGCTGAGAACATTCCAATGGCAGAAGCAGAAGTAACCATGATTCCTCAGAACTATGTAGAGTTATCTGCAGACGAAGATATCACAAACATCAACCGTATCTTAGATCTTTTGGATGATGATGATGATGTTCAGCAGGTTTACCACAACTGGGATGAATAAATAATATGAGACAGACTCTGTTTTTGGATCGATCCGAAAACAGAGTTTTTTTCGTATAAAGTAGTAGAAATCCGGGGGGAAATGTTATATCATAAATGGTACAAGGATGATGAGGAGGTATAATTCATGAAGAGGATTCTTTTTGCAGCGTCAGAGTGCGTTCCGTTTATAAAAACAGGGGGACTTGCGGACGTGTGTGGTGCATTACCTAAGGAATTTTCAAAAGAGGAATGGGATGTCAGGGTCGTGATTCCAAATTATAGCTGTATTCCGGAAAAATTCAGAAACCAGTTTCAGTATGTAACACATTTTTATATGTGTGCAGGAAATTATATCCAGAACAAATATGTTGGAATTTTAAAATATGAACTGGATGGGGTTACTTACTATTTTATTGATAATCAGGAATATTTTACCTGCGATACGCCATATGGGGATATCCGTTATGATATTGAGAAGTTTGTATTCTTTGATAAAGCTGTTTTATCCATGTTAAAACAGATCGATTTCCGCCCGGATCTGATCCACTGTCACGACTGGGAAACAGGTCTGATCCCGGTATACCTGAAGAATGAATTTCAGGCAGACTCTTTTTACTGGGGGATGAAATCGATCATTACCATACATAACCTGAAGTTCCAGGGTGTGTGGGATGTGAAGACAATGAAAGGTCTGACCGGATTTTCAGCAGATCTGTTTGCACCGGACAAACTGGAATTTCATAAGGATGCCAACATGTTAAAGGGTGGTCTGGTATATGCGGATTATATTACAACCGTAAGCGATTCTTACGCACAGGAGATCCAGACTGATTATTACGGTGAGGGACTGGATGGACTGCTGGCTGCCAGACATTTTGATATGCAGGGGATCGTAAATGGTATTGATTACAAAGCGTATGATCCGGAGACAGACCCGAAAATTTATACCAACTATAACGCATCAGACTTCCGTAAGAAGAAGGTCAATAATAAATTAAAATTACAGGAGGAATTGGATCTGACTGTCGATAAGAAGAAATTCATGATCGGACTGATCTCAAGACTCACCGATCAGAAAGGTCTGGATCTGATCAATTATGTGATCGACCGCCTGGTGGATGATTTCACACAGATTGTTGTGATCGGAACCGGTGATCCTCAGTATGAGAATATGTTCCGCCATTATGCATGGAAATACGGAGACAGGGTTTCTGCCAATATCTGTTATTCCGATGATCTCGCACACAAGCTTTATGCCGCAGCAGACGCATTTTTAATGCCATCACGCTTTGAACCATGTGGGCTGACGCAGCTGATCTCCTTCCGCTACGGTACGGTTCCAATCGTCCGTGAGACCGGTGGGCTTAAGGATACGGTCAGACCGTATAATGAGTACGAAAATACCGGTGATGGATTCTCTTTCACCAATTATAATGGGGAAGAGATGCTCGGTGTTGTCAATTATGCAAAGCATATTTATTTTGATAAGAAAAAACAGTGGAATCAGATCGTTGACCGGGGCATGGCAAACGATTATTCCTGGAAGTCTTCCAAAGGAAAATACGAAGGGCTTTATAATTATCTGCTTGGATATACTGTATAAAATAAAAAGAATCTCCAATACTAAAGAACAGGGTAGAAAAATCTATCCTGTTTTTTCAGTCTTATGAGGGAAGGGAGATCGTATGGCAGAGAAAAATGAGAAAGAGAAGGCTGTGAATGAGCAGATCAGGGATTTTGGACAGGTGGAATTAGAGCATGGGGAAGACAGAATCTCCATGTTGACGATCATAGGAGAGATTGAAGGACATGAGTGTCTTCCGGCGGCAACAAAGACGACAAAGTATGAGCATGTGCTTCCAAAACTCGCGGAGGTGGAAGAAAATAAAAATGTGGATGGATTGCTGCTTTTATTAAACACGGTAGGCGGGGATGTGGAGAGTGGACTAGCCATTGCAGAGATGGTGGCATCCATTGATAAACCGACGGTTTCACTGGTGCTTGGTGGCAGTCATTCCATTGGTGTTCCGCTGGCAGTCTCTACGGACTATTCTTTTATTGTGCCATCCGGCACGATGGTGATCCACCCGGTACGGATGAATGGAACCGTGATTGGGGCGCAGCCAACCTATGATTATTTTAAACAGATGCAGGATCGCATTTTAAAATTTATTGCACAGCATTCTAAGGCAGAGCAGAAGCGATTGGAGGAGCTTATGATGAATACGGGAATCCTCACAAAAGACCTTGGAACGATTCTGGTTGGAAGACAGGCAGTCGAGGAAGGACTCATTGATTCTATCGGAGGGATCCATGAGGCATTTGCAAAATTGCATCAGCTCATACATGAGGCAAAATCTTGTGGCAAAAAAAGCTTTTAATGACAATCAAAACGAAATATGGTATACTTAGCAAGTATGAAAATAGGTGACTTATGGAAAAAACTGATATTTTTTAGAAAATATGAGATACGATACAGCGGAGGAAAAAGCTTATGACTTTATTACAGGCTATCTTGATGGGAATCATACAGGGATTGACAGAGTTCCTTCCAGTCAGCAGTTCCGGACATCTTGCACTTTTTAAAATCCTGTTCCATGTTGAGACGGATACGGGAATGCTGTTTGATGTTTTACTGCATGTGGGAACTCTGATCGCAATCTGTGCAGTTTATTATAAAGATATTGCGCGGCTTTTTGTGGAGGGAATCTGTATCGTGAGAGATGTGCTGATCAATTTCGCAGCCCTTATAAAAAACCTTTTTCTGTCGATCCGTGACAGGGGAAAAGATCGTGTTGATTACAGTCCGTACCGCAGAATTGTAAACAGCAGTTACCGCAAGTTTGTGGTGCTGATCATAGTATCAACCATTCCGACCGGAATCATTGGTTTTGTTGGAAAAGACGTGGTAGAGCAGGCATCAGAACTTCTGATCGTGCCGGGCATCTGTCTGATCGTAACCGCAATCCTGCTCTTTATCGCAGACCGCTGCAAGGGCGGAGACAAGCTTCCGAAGGACATTACATACACCAATGCGTTTGTCGTTGGTATTGCTCAGGGCGTGGCAACGTTGCCGGGATTATCCCGCAGCGGAACAACGATCACAGCCTGTCTGCTCAGTGGATTTAACTGCAAATTTGCTGTGAAATATTCGTTTATCATGTCGATACCGGCGATTTTAGGTGCCATGGTATTAGAGTTAAAAGATTTTGCAGACCTGTCCGTGAGCGGCATGGATATCACCTGCTATATTGTTGGTATGGTGATCGCTGCAGTGATCGGATATATCTGTATTAAAACAATGCTTGTCATTGTGCGCAATCGGAAATTCCGTGTTTTTGCAATTTATTGTCTGATTGTCGGACTGATCTCAATCGGCGGATTTTTCTATACATTATAGGAGATATTTTTTGGAGGTAATACTTTGGCAACAGGGAAAAGAAAGAGTTCCTCTGGCAGAAAAACTTCTGGCAGAAAAACGAATTCAGGACGTAAGAAGAATGATATGCAGCAGGAGAGCTTTACAGAGGAAGTGATTCTGTGGGTGATCCTTGCAGTCTCCATTTTACTTTTTATCAGTAATTTTGGAATCGGCGGGGCGATTGGAAATGCTGTCAGCAGTTTCTTTTTTGGCGTATTTGGTTTAATTGCATATATTTTTCCGGTTGTTTTGGTGATCGGTACTTTTTTTGCAGCATCCAATAAAGGCAATCGGATCGCAATGGTAAAAATTGTTGCAGCCGTATTTTTTGTTCTGTTTTTATGTATGTTTATCGAGATTGTGCGCTGTGGCGCGGAAGTTGCCGGAGCGGCAGGTGCCTATCAGTATTGTTCGGTACATAAAATTGGCGGAGGATTTTTAGGTGGTCTTCTTGCCGGGATTTTTTGTCCAAATTTTGGACTCATCGGTTCTTATGTGATCGATGTTGTGGCAATGATCATCTGTCTGGTGCTGATCACAGAACGTTCCGCATTGAAGGGTGTGCAGAAAGGCAGCCGTAAAGTTTATGAAACGGCAAAAGAGAGCAATGAACGTCATCGTGAACTTGCAGAACAGCGACGTGAGGAACGTGAGCTGCGCCGCATGGACCGCAAGGTGGAAGGCGTGGCAGTCGACACAAGAGTTCTTCCGGACAGGAAGGCAGAGCCTATGGGTTCGGATGAAGTCAGTGAAATTAATATTGACAAACTTTTGGTGCAGTCGAACGCCAATCTGCCGGAAATCAAAGAGGAGAAGCATGTGACACTCACAGCCGGAGGCGCAGAATATCAAAAACTTCCTGCTATGGAACCGGAGACGGAACCGTATGTTGCTCCGTCCGCATTTTCTGAGGAAGCGTTTGAGGCAAAAGAGCTGGAAGAGGATGCATCAATCTTTCACACAGAGCCGGCATATCAGGAGAGTATCCATACAGAGCCGGCTTATGAAGGACATCATCCAGTAGAAGAATCTATTCCGTATGATGTCGCAGAAAAACCGGAAGAGCCGCATGTGAGAGCAGAAAAAGTAGAGCTTCATTCAGAAAGAACCGAAAAACCAAAGAAAAATGTTAAGGCTACGGAGGAAGATATTCAAAATGATGTCTCATCCATCGAGGAAGAGATTCATCTGGAGGCACAGAAGGAAAGAAAGTATGTGTTCCCACCAGTATCATTGTTAAAGCCACCTGGGAATAAGCAGGGAGATTCCAAACAGCATCTTCAGGAGACGGCACAGAAATTACAGCAGACATTAAAGAATTTTGGCGTTAACGTTACGATCACGAATATCAGCTGCGGACCATCGGTCACACGTTATGAGATCCAGCCGGAAATGGGCGTCAAAGTAAGTAAGATCGTGAATCTTGCCGATGATATCAAATTGAATCTTGCTGCGGCAGATATCCGGATCGAGGCACCAATCCCTGGAAAGGCGGCAGTCGGAATCGAGGTTCCAAATAAAGAGACACTGATGGTTTCTTTCCGGGAACTTGTGGATTCGCCGGAATTTAAAAATCATCCATCCAACATTTCGTTCTGTGTCGGAAAAGATATCGGTGGAAATGTAACGGTTGCAGATATCGCAAAAATGCCGCATTTACTGATCGCCGGTGCGACAGGTTCCGGTAAATCTGTCTGCATCAACACGATTATCATGAGTATTTTATATAAAGCAGATCCAAAAGATGTAAAACTGATCATGGTCGATCCAAAGGTGGTCGAACTTAGTATTTATAACGGAATCCCACATTTACTGATCCCGGTAGTGACAGATCCGAAAAAAGCGGCAGGTGCACTTCACTGGGCAGTTGCAGAGATGACGGACCGTTATCAGAAGTTTGCAGAGGCAAATGTCCGTGACTTAAAAGGCTATAATGCCAAAATCGATGATCTGCCGGATGGGGAGGACAAGCCGGAAAAATTACCACAGATCGTGATCATTGTAGACGAGCTGGCAGATTTAATGATGGTTGCGGCGAGCGATGTGGAGGAATCTATCTGTCGTCTGGCACAGCTTGCAAGAGCGTGTGGAATCCATCTGATCATTGCTACCCAGCGTCCGTCTGTCAATGTCATTACCGGACTGATCAAGGCGAATATGCCAAGCCGGATCGCCTTTGCGGTGACATCCGGAATTGATTCGAGAACCATCCTTGATATGAATGGTGCAGAAAAACTGCTCGGAAAAGGTGACATGTTATTTGATCCACAGGGAGTACCGAAACCACTGCGTGTTCAGGGCGCATTTGTATCGGATAAAGAAGTAGCGGATGTCGTCGCTTACATAAAAGAAGAAAACGGGCAGGTAAGCTACAATTCATCTGTGGAAGAGCAGATGAACAGCATTGAATCAGGAAATACGACTGTAAGCATTGATTCCGGACAGACAGGGGACGGCAGAGATCCTTATTTTGCAGATGCAGCAAAACTTCTGATCGATAAAGAAAAGGGTTCGATCGGAATGCTGCAGCGGTATTTTAAGGTCGGCTTTAACCGCGCAGCAAGGATCATGGATCAGTTGGAGGAGGCCGGAATTGTCGGACCGGAGGAAGGTACAAAACCGAGAAAAGTACTGATGTCGCCGGAACAATTTGAGCAATATGAAGAGGAATATCTGTAATTGACATTTGCTTATCAATAAGACTTGTATTATAATATTAACTTATAAGTCCTGTATGGACAAATACAATATGCGAAAGAGAATCGCAGGAATGGAGTTTTGGAATGAAAAGTGATATTCAGATTGCACAGGAAGCAGAAATGCTCCCGATCAAAGATGTAGCAGAAAAGCTTGGAATCGGAGAGGATGACCTCGAATTATACGGAAAATACAAAGCTAAATTATCCGATGAACTGATCGAACGGGTAAAAGATCAGCCGGATGGAAAGCTGATTCTTGTGACAGCAATCAATCCAACTCCGGCTGGAGAGGGAAAAACAACGACAAGTGTGGGACTTGGACAGGCATTTGGACGTTTGGGAAAAAAGGCAGTGATCGCATTGCGTGAACCATCTTTAGGACCATGTTTTGGAATCAAGGGAGGTGCCGCAGGAGGCGGCTATGCCCAGGTGGTTCCGATGGAAGACTTAAATCTTCATTTTACAGGAGATTTCCATGCCATTACTTCTGCAAATAATCTGCTGGCTGCTTTGCTTGATAACCATATCCAGCAGGGAAATGAACTTGGCATTGATACAAGACAGATTGTATGGAAACGCTGTCTTGATATGAACGATCGTGTGCTCCGTAATACTGTCGTTGGACTTGGAAGCAAAATGGATGGTGTTGTGAGAGAAGATCACTTTGTCATTACCGTTGCCTCCGAGATTATGGCAATTCTCTGCCTTGCAACTGATATGCACGATTTAAAAAGAAGATTAGGACGCATTATTGTTGCCTATACTTATGATGGAAAGCCAGTGACAGCAGATGATCTTCAGGCAACCGGAGCAATGGCTGCATTATTAAAAGATGCGTTGAAACCAAACCTCATCCAGACCTTAGAGCACACACCGGCAATTGTACATGGTGGTCCGTTTGCCAACATTGCACATGGATGCAACTCTGTCCGTGCTACAAAGACAGCATTAAAACTTGCAGATTATGTGATCACAGAGGCAGGATTTGGTGCAGACCTCGGCGCAGAGAAGTTCTTTGATATCAAGTGCAGAAAGGCAGATCTGAAACCGGATGCAGTGGTTTTAGTTGCAACAATCCGCGCTTTGAAATATAATGGAGGAGTTGCGAAAGCTGATCTTGCAGAGGAAAACCTGGAAGCTTTGAAAAAGGGCATTGTAAATCTGGAGAAACATATCGAAAACCTTCAGAAATACGGAGTACCGGTGGTTGTCACTTTAAACTCTTTTGTGACGGATACCAAGGCAGAGACAGACTATGTAGAGCAGTTCTGCCATGAGAGAGACTGCGAGTTCGCACTTTCCGAAGTCTGGGAAAAAGGCGGCGAAGGTGGTATTGCACTTGCAAACAAAGTGCTTGAGACCTTAGAGAAAAAAGAAAGCCATTTCAAGGTATTATATGAGAATGATCTTTCCCTGGAAGAAAAGATCGCGACTATCGCAAAAGAAATTTACGGTGCAGACGGCGTGACTTATGCACCGGCAGCAAAGAAAGAATTAAAGAGAATCACAGATATGGGACTTGCCAATTTCCCTGTCTGC
>OMGW01000297.1_pt1 | contig 18999 bp, 13 predicted proteins | sample 1646131 | NCBI WGS metagenome assembly OMGW01 (sample SAMN05578588, study PRJEB25193) | human gut metagenome | biome: Human Microbiome; feature: human-associated habitat; material: feces | host: Homo sapiens | place: USA:Birmingham
GACAATTTGTGTACACACCTCCATTAGAATGTGCCTTCATTGTATCATACAATTTCTAAAAAGCAAGGGCGATTTGTTAAATTCTTACCAAGGAAAAAGAAAACTGTGAAAATGTCACAAAAACCGGAAAAACATTGGAAAAAACAGGGCCTTTCGGCGGTTAGAGATATTGAACTGCATATGCGAACTATGGGGGAAATGAGCGTTCACAAACTGTTTACACAAATGGTCAAAGAAAGTCAAAAATAGCTATTGACATTGGAAAAGATCGTGCTATACTACAATCAAACAAAGGTTAAAGATAGTCAAAGTCGAAAGACAGAGACGAGAAAGGAGATGTCCCCATGGGGATTTCAGATTTGATCGCCAGCTTTTTGCAGGATAGCTTGGATACGGCGGAGAACGGTGTGCTGGAGGTCCAGCGCAGCGAGCTGGCCCAGCGGTTCAACTGTGTACCCAGCCAGATCAACTATGTGATGTCCACCCGGTTTTCACCGGAGCGGGGCTACATCGTAGAGAGCCGGCGCGGCGGCAACGGATATATCCGCATCACCCGGGTGCAGGTGGACCGGCAGACGCTGATGATGCACGTCATCAACAGTCTGGGCAGCAGCGTGGATCTGGCTTCGGCCAGAGCCATCCTCAGCAATCTGGTGCAGTCCGGCGCGTTGGAGCGGGACATGGGTCAGACGATCCTCACCGCCGTGGGCGATAAGGCCCTGAGCCGGGTGCCCCGGGAGAGCCGGGACGCCGTCCGGGCGGATATCCTGCGACAGGTGCTGATCCTTCAGGTTTGAACGCCTGAAGAAGGGCACGCAACACAGTTAAGAAAAAATTTATATACAGTTTATGGAGGAATGCATTATGAAATGTGAGAATTGCGGAAAGAATGAAGTCAGCTTTGTATATCGCAGCAGCATCAACGGAAGAACAGAAGAACACCATCTCTGCCAGGCCTGCGCGGAAAAACTGGGGTATACCCAGAAGCTCTTTAACCGGCGGCCGTCCATGCGGGACAGCTTTTTTGGCAATGATGATTTCTTCGGAGATTTCTTCAGCCCCATGCCCTCCCTGTTGGGTCGGATGAACCGGATGCTGGAAAGCCCCTTCGATGATTTCTTCGACGCCATGCCCGCCATCGGCGCAGCGCCGGTGCAGGAGGTCAAGGAGGAAAAGAAGGATGACCTCATGAGCCATGAGGAACAGAGCCGGTTCTCCTATCTGCGTCAGCTGAATGCGTTGAAGCTGGAGCAGAAGAAGGCTATCCACGAGGAGAACTTCGAGCGGGCCGCCCAGCTGCGGGACGAGATCCACAAGCTGGAGGAGGCCCACAAGGAGGCCAAGGAGTCCGGAAAGGACAGCAAGGAAAGCGCTTAACAGGCGCGTTCAAACAAAACGCACACCCCAGAATAAAAGAGGTATTGAACTATGAATGAAAATAAATTTACTCCCACTGCGGAGGAAGCCCTGCGGCTGGCACAAGAGGCCGCAGGCGAATTGGGTCACGGCTATGTGGGGACGGAACACCTGCTGCTGGGCCTGATGCGTGAGGACGAGGGCATGGCCCACACCGTCCTGACGGAGGCGGGCCTGACCGATGACCTGCTGACGGAAATGGTTCGAAAAAGCGTCGGCGCCGGTCTTCCCGGCGGCAATCCCGCTCAGGGTCTGACCCCTCGCGCCAAGCACGTTGTGGAGATCGCCATGGAGGATTCCATCCGGGGCGGCTATGCCTACATCGGCACCGAGCATCTGCTGGCCGGTATTCTGCGGGAGGGCAACAACATGGCAGTCCGTATTCTGCGGTCTGCCGGTGTGGACGCCCGTCAGCTCTATACCGCACTGATGAAGAAGCTCACCGCCGCGCCCAGAGCAGCCCAGAGCGGCGACAGCCGTACTCCGGCTGCCGGTTCCGCCAAGGAGGACGGCAAGGGCAGCAAGACACTGGCAGAGTTCACCCGTGATTTGACGGCGGATGCCCGGACCGGCAAGCTGGACCCTGTCATCGGCCGTGATGACGAGATCCAGCGGGTCATCCAGATCCTGTCCCGCCGCACCAAGAACAACCCCTGCCTGATCGGTGAGCCCGGCGTGGGCAAGACTGCCATCGCCGAGGGTCTGGCCCGGAAGATCGCCATGGGCGATGTGCCGGAAAACCTGCTGGATAAGAAGCTCCTGTCTCTGGACCTTTCCGGCATGGTGGCCGGCACCAAGTACCGGGGCGAATTTGAGGAGCGTATTAAGAAAGTGATGCAGGAAGTCCGGAAGGACGGCAACATCATCCTCTTCATCGATGAGCTGCATACCATCGTGGGCGCAGGCTCCGCCGAGGGCGCTGTGGACGCCGCCAACATCATCAAGCCCGCGCTGGGCCGCGGTGAGATCCAGATCATCGGCGCCACCACCCTGAACGAATATCGCAAGTATATCGAAAAGGACGCCGCCTTGGAGCGCCGGTTCCAGCCGGTGACGGTAGGCGAGCCCAGCCAGGAGGCTACCTTGGAGATCCTGAAGGGCCTGCGGGAGAAGTATGAGCAGCACCACAAGCTGCACATCACCGACGAGGCATTGAAGGCCGCCGTGGAGCTGTCCACCCGGTATATCAATGACCGGTTCCTGCCCGACAAGGCCATCGACCTGATGGACGAGGCCGCCAGCCGGGTGCGGATGGAGCAGGAGGAACCCTCCGAGGAACTCAAGAGCCTGGAGGAGAAGATCAACGCCCTGTCCAAGGACAAGGACGCCGCCATCAACGCGCAGGACTTTGAGAAGGCCGCCCAGCTGCGGGACATCGAGAAGGACTACAAGGAGCAGGTGGAGATCGAGCGTGACAAGCGCCGCAAGAATAATCAGGAGCACCGGGACGTCAACGCGGAGGACATCGCCGCTGTGGTGTCTGGTTGGACCGGTATCCCTGTGACCCGTCTGACAGAGGACGAGGGCCAGCGCTTGCTACACATGGAGGATATCCTTCATAAGCGTGTGGTGGGTCAGGACGAGGCTGTGAAGGCCGTGGCCCGGGCCATCCGCCGTGGCCGTGTGGGTCTGAAGGACCCCAAGCGTCCCATCGGCAGTTTCCTGTTCCTGGGCCCCACCGGCGTGGGCAAGACGGAGCTGTGCAAGTCTCTGGCAGAGGCCATGTTCGGTGACGAGAACGCCATGATCCGGATCGATATGTCCGAATACATGGAGCGGCATACAGTATCCCGCCTCATCGGTTCCCCTCCCGGCTATGTGGGCCATGATGAGGGCGGTCAGTTGACGGAGAAGGTGCGCCGTAAGCCCTACTCCGTGGTGCTGTTCGACGAGATCGAAAAAGCCCACGAGGACGTCTGGAACATCATGCTTCAGATTTTGGACGATGGCCGGATCACCGATTCTCAGGGCCGCACTGTGGACTTCAAGAACACCGTTATCGTCATGACCAGCAACATCGGCGCCAAGGCGCTGACCGCCGCCGGCGCCAAGCTGGGCTTTGACGCGGACGATAAGAAGGCCGAGGCGGATGCCGACGCGGCCTATGCACAGGCCAAGGAGACCGTTCTGGCGGAGCTGCGCCAGACCTTCCGCCCGGAGTTCCTGAACCGGATCGACGATATCATCGTGTTCCGCGCTCTCACTGAGCAGAACATTGAGGAGGTTGCCCGCCGGATGCTCAAGACCGTGGCGGACCGTATGGAGACCATGGACATCCATCTGGACGCTTCCGACGAGGCGGTGAAGGAACTGGCCAAGGAGGGCTTCGACCCCAAGTACGGTGCCCGTCCCCTGCGCCGGGCCATCCAGAGCAAGGTGGAGGACGCTGTGGCCGAGAAGATGCTGGACGGCACCCTCAAGACCGGCGACACCGCCAAGCTGGCTGTGGAGGACGACAAGCTGGTCGTCACCAAGTAACAGTCCTTCCAATAAAATCAAGGTCCCTCTGCCGCGTTCGGCGGCAGAGGGACCTTTTGGCTCAACGCCGGCGGGCGGCCTTGATTTGTTCATACTTTTCCGGTATGATAAATTTGTATCAGTTTTGATAACTTTTGGAAAGGAAGGCAAACCCTATGCCCTTTACCTTCAATTTCGGCGGCTTCAACCCCGGAGATTTCGGACAGGGGGGCGAGCGCCCTCAGCGGGAGCGTAAGCCCCGGAAGCCCATCGGTACTCCTGTGACCCGCACCCTCATCAACATCGCCGTGACGGCGCTGGTGGGGCTGGTGTACTTCTATGTGGAGTTGCCCGCCCTGAACCCCCATGCGGAGGAATTTTACTTCTTTGTGTTCCTGCTGTGCGCCGTGTACTGCGGCTGCGCTGTCCTGACCTCCGGATTCCAGGGCACCGGTGCGAGAGGGTATCTCGGCTTTGTGAAAAAGCAGTGCACCATACCCTTCTTCGTGGTGATCGCCATGATCGCAGCCATCGCCATTGGCTCCCTTTCCTCTTGGGTGGTGCTGCGGGCCGGTGCCTACAGCAAGCTGCTGCCCTTGACCACCGGTGACTTCGTCACGGAGGTGGAGGAGATCCGCTATGACCAGATTCCCATGCTGGACAGCGACTCCGCCGCCCGATTGGGAAGCCGGAAGCTGGGTGAGCTGGCGGATATGGTGTCTCAGTTTGAGATCCTGCCCAACTACACCCAGATCAACTATAAGGGCCGCCCCGTGCGGGTCACGAGCCTTGCCTACGGAGACCTCATCAAGTGGTTCACCAACCGCTCCAACGGCCTGCCTGCCTATATCGTCATCGACATGGTGACCCAGGAGGCGGAGGTGGTCCGGCTGGACGAGGGCATGAAGTACACCACGGCGGAGCACTTCTCCCGGAACCTCTACCGCCACCTGCGGTTCCAGTACCCCACCATGATGTTTGATGAGCCGGTGTTTGAGATCGACGAGGAGGGCACCCCCTACTGGGTCTGCTCCCGGATCGTCAAGCGCATCGGGCTTTTCGGCGGTACGGACGTGAAGGGTGCCGTGCTGGTGAACGCCGTCAGCGGCGAGAGCCAGTATTACGAGGATGTGCCCACCTGGGTGGATCGGCTGTATTCCTCCGACATCATCATGGATCAGTATGACTATTACGGCCAGTTCCACAACGGCTTTCTGAACGCCTACTTCGGCCAGCGGGACGTGACGCTGACCACAGCGGGCTGGAACTATATTGCCATCAATGACGATGTGTATATGTACACCGGTGTGACCTCCGTTACCAGCGACCAGTCCAACATCGGCTTCATCCTCACCAATCAGCGGACCAAGGAGACCCGGTTCTACCCCTGCGCCGGTGCGACGGAGACCTCTGCCCAAAGCTCTGCCCAGAGCCAGGTCCAGCAGATGCGCTATTCCGCCACCTTCCCGCTGTTGCTGAATATCGCCGACCAGCCCACCTACTTCATGGCTTTGAAGGGCGAGGACGGTCTGGTGAAGATGTATGCCATGGTGAACGTCCAACAGTACAATATTGTGGAGACGGGGCAGACCGTGGCCCAGTGTGAGGAGAATTACCGGAAAACGCTGCTGAATAACGGCATCATCGACCGGGCCGATGCGGAGGTGCCCGCAGAGGATCAGACGCTCCAGGAGACAAAGGGCACCATCGCCGAGATCCGCAGCGCCGTCATTGAGGGGACCAGCGTCTATTACCTCCGCTTTGAGGGGGAGGACAGCTTCTCCGTGTACGTCAGCGCCGCCCAGGTGCCGGAGGCCCCGCTGCTGAATGTGGGGGACACCGTCACCGTTTACTGGCGCAGCGGCACCCAGTGGATCACCGCCCGGCAGATCGCTGTGGAGAACCGGGCCGTGGCCACGCCGCCGGAGACACCGGCTGAGGAGCCTGCGGAGCCGGAAACGGACCTCCTGCCAGACACCGGAACGGAGGAAGGAGCCGGAGGCTGGCAGCAGACGGTCATTTACGGAAAAGCGTGACTGTTCGAGGAAAACCGATCAAAACGAAGAGAACCCGCGGCGGGCAAAATGCCCGCCGCGGGTTTCTTGTGGGAACTGTCAAAATCCAAACGGAAATTTTGGCTGGCGCAAGGACCGCTTTTCATTGTAAACGTTCACGCAGTATGGTATCTTTGTAACAACAACACAGGAGGGGGACTGCGTATGCTGGCTTTGGACTTTATCAACATAGGCAACGGAGACTGTATTCTCATTCGGGAGATGGAGGGAACGCGGCAGAAGTTTGCCTTGATGGTGGATTTTGGCCATGACTGTCTGGTGCGGGACGATCATCCGGGAGAACTGGATCCCAGGTCTCAGCGGATCTATGCGGGAGATTTTCTCCGGGAATTGGGCGTGACCCATCTGGACGTGGCTCTGGCCACGCATTTCCACCGGGATCACATCGGTGGCCTCAGCCGGGTGCTGGATGCCGTGACCATCGACCGGTTTTACACCACCTATCTGCCACCGGAAAATGCCCCGGAGCTGGCTCCCTTCCATCCGGATAACAACTTGCCCAAGGCTGCGAGAAACGCCCTTCTCTGCCTCCAGATCTATACCGAGGCGCTGCAAAGTCACCCCGACCGTATCAAGCAATTTGAATTGGTGCCGGGGACGGAAACGATTTCCCTCCAGCTGACGCCGGACCTGAAAATGGATATCCTCTGTGGCGAACCGGCCCTGTACCGGCGGCAGAAGGAGATCTATGATGCGGCCTTCAACGGAGAGCGGAACGGTTATGAACTGGTGCGCTGGGCCAAATCCATAAACGTGTGCTCTTTGCGCCAGCGGCTGTATTACCACGGCAAGGAGATCGTTCTGGGCGGCGACGCCTACGCCCATGTGTGGGAGACCGTGAATCTGACCCCCTGTGACATTCTGAAGGTGCCCCACCATGCCTCCTTCGATTCCACCTCCCGGAAGCTGCTGGAAAAGCTCCAGCCCAAAACGGCGGTGGTGACGGTGGCGGCCCGGCGGCCTGACGAGCGGCCCCATCCCTATGTGGTGTCCCTGCTGCAGGAGTACGTCGAGAATCTGTATTTTACCGACGCGGTGGAGCTCCCCGGTTTGGTGGAGCCTCAGTTTCATAAGTCCGTTCACTTAGAAGTGGAGTGAGGAAGCTGTTTGAACGCTGAACCGCGTTTGTATCGAAAAAGCAAAAGCGCCGGAGAAAACTCCGGCATTTGCAGAAAAAAGAAAAACACGGAGCCTGACCATTGGCCAGGCTCCGTGTTTTATATTGGATGGGGTGAGATTACTTGTACATCTCGGGCTTTTCCATGGTCTCCACCTTCATGAACTGAGAGGTGCCGCGGGAGGCGTTCAGAGCGTCGCCAGCCACGCAGGCCACATAGCCGTCCCAGGAGGAGGGGCCGGTGAGCTTGCCGGCGTGGACAGACTCCACCCACTTGCAGAACTCGATATCATAGGCCTCAATGAAGCGCTCCTTCCAGTCGGTCATGATGGGCATGGACTCGGCGGGCTGGACGCTGTCCCAACCGGCGGGACGAGAGCGGCGGACCACAGCGTAGGGATCGGGCAGCTTCACGGTGCCGTTCTCGCAGACGACCTCGCACTGGATGTCATAGCCGTAGCCGTCAGCAACCTGAACCTCCACGTCGATGAAGCAGCCGTTCTTGGTGCGCATCAGCATGACCTGGGGGTTGTCATAGCCCTTGTTGGAGTTGGAGCTCTGACGGACCTTGACGCACTGCACGTCCTCATACTCGTCGCCCAGCAGCCAGCGGCAGATGTCCAGCTCGTGGATGGCCACGTTGGTGACGCCGTTCTCGGTCTTGAAGCCCGGGCCCTGAGCAACGTTGCGGTGGCAGCACTTGATCAGCAGGGGCTTGCCGATCTCACCGGAGTCGATGATGCGCTTCATCTCGGCATAGCCGCGGTCATAGTGACGCATGAAGCCCACCTGCACCAGACGCTTGCCGATCTCCTGCTCGCGCTTGATGATGTCCTCGCAGTCAGCGGCGTTCTGGCTCAGGGGCTTCTCGCAGAAGCACCACTTCTCCTCAGCCAGAGTCTTCATGACATAGTCATGATGGGTGGGGTCGATGGAGGTGATGACCACGGCCTCAACCTCGGGATCCTTGATCATGCCGTCGCAGTCATTGCCGTAGGACTTGATGCCGTACTTGGCGGCGGTGTCGTCAGCGGCGGCGGCCACATAGTCGGACACGGCCACAACGGTAGCACCGGGGACGGTCTCAATGATGCGGCGGCAGTGATCCTTGCCGATAGCGCCGCAGCCGATAATGCCGATCTTCAATACCTTTTCCATGTTAATAACCTTCCTTTTTTATAATTTGGATGGGTTTTCGTAAATAAAAATGATCTTAGTACTTCCGGACTTCCTTCAGGTGAGCCTGCAGGTCGGCATAAGCCGCCAGGTTCTCCTTGCGTTCGGACACCTCGGTGTCACCCACGCGCCACCAGGAGGAATAGCCGTCGGTCATGGTCTTGGGCAGGACCTTGATGTCGAAGAGGACGGGGATGTTCTTTACCTTCTTGGCATCCTCGAAGGCGGCCACCAGCTCTTCCATGGTGCGGACGGTGTAGCTCTTGCAGCCGTAAGCCTCCGCCACCTTGGCGTAGTCGATGTTCATGAAGTTGCCGAACAGACCGTCCTTATTGCGATAGCGCAGCTCGGTGCACAGCGTAACGTTGCCGTGGCCAACCTGCAGGTTGTTGATGCAGCCGAAGGAGGCGTTGTCGAACAGGCAGATGTTGATCTTCTTGTGCTCCTGGCAGGCGGTGATCAGCTCACCGTGGAGCATATTGAAGCTGCCATCACCGCAGAAGGAATAGACCTCGTGCTTGTCGCCGATGGCCAGCTTCACGCCCAGAGCGCCGGCCACCTCGTAGCCCATGGTGGAATAGCCGTACTCCATGTTGTAGGTGTCAACGCCGGTGGGACGCCACATCCGCTGCATATCGCCGGGCAGAGAGCCGGCGGCGCCAATGGCAACGTCGCCCTCGCTCATCATGGCGTTGATGGCGCCTAGAGCAGAGGTCTGGGTCAGCTGGGCATTGACGTCCTGCGCGAAGCGCTTGGCGGAATCGGCGTTGGCGTCATTGATCTCCGGCTTCCAGTTCTTCTTGTCGGAGAAGGTGATGTGATCCAGACGGTTCAGCTCATCGATCCACTTCTCCTTGGCGACCTTGACCTCATCCTTATAGGCGGTCTGATAGCCCTCCAGCAGCTTTTCCAGACGGGGCAGGGCTTCCTTGGCGTCAGCCACCACGGGGACAGCCTCCATCTTCAGGCTCTGGAACTCAGAGACATTGATGTTGACGAATTTGCAGGTATCCTTGAACAGCCACTTGGAAGCGGTGGTGAAGTCGGTGTAGCGGGTGCCCACGCCGATGACCAGATCGGCCTTCCGGGCGATCTCGTTGGCTGCGGAGCAGCCGGTGGTGCCCACGCCGCCCAAGTTCAGGGGGTGCAGCCAGTCGGTAGCGGACTTGCCCGCCTGGGTCTCGCCGTAGGGGATACCGAAGGTCTCGGCAAAGTGCAGGAACTCGGCGTGCGCCTCGGAATAGCGGACGCCACCGCCGCAGATCATCATGGGGCGCTTGGCCTTGCGGATGGCTTCGGCAGCGTCAGCCAGAGCGGCCTCGGTGGCGGGGCGGCGCTCCAGACGCCAGACACGCTTGGCGAAGAAGCTCACGGGATAATCATAAGCCTCACCCTCAACGTCCTGGGGCATGGCAACGCAGACCGCGCCGGTGTTGGCGGGATCGGTCAGCACCCGGAAGGCGTTGATCATAGCGCTCATCAGCTGCTCAGGACGGACAACGCGGTCCCAGTAGCGGCACACAGCCTTGAAAGCGTCGTTGGTGGTGGTGGCCAGGGAGTTGGTGTGCTCCACCTGCTGCAGAACGGGGTCGGGCTGACGGCAGGCGTAGGTGTCGCCGGGCAGCACCAGCAGGGGGATGTTGTTGGCGGTGGCGGTGCCGCAGGCGGTGACCATGTTGGCGGCGCCGGGGCCCACGGAGGAGGTGGCAACGCAGATCTGCTTACGCTTCATCTGCTTGGCGAAGGCGACGGCAGCTTGGGCCATGCCCTGCTCGTTCTTGCCCTGATAGATCTCCAGGTGCTTGGCCTCCTGGCTCAGCGCCTGACCGAGACCCACCACGTTGCCGTGGCCGGGAATGATGAACACGCCACGGACGAAGCGGTGCTGTGCACCGTCAACCTCCATGTACTGATTTTCCAGAAAACGGACCAAAGCCTGCGCCATGGTCAAACGGACAGTTTTCATGCTTTTGTTACCTCCGATCAATGATTGGGATAGATGTGGTCATTGGCATCGGGCTTCCACAGCCACTCGTGCTCCTTGTCGTCGATGCGGGTCTTCAGCCAGGGATCGCCCTCCAGATGCCGGATACCCCAGGCGTAGCACATGGCGTAGCCGGGAGCTACCACCTGAGAGTGGAAGCCGTGGTTGATGACGGCGCAGCCGTTCTGCTCGGTCTTGTAAACATCGCCGTTGGCAAAACCGGCGCCGAAGCCGTGAGGATAGTCGAAACGGTAGAAATAGACCTCCGGCTGGGGATGATGATGAGGAGGATAGGAGGACCACTTGCCGGGACGGTTCAGCACCTCACCCAGCACCATGTTGGAGAAGGGGGCGTTGTCATAGTCGAAGAAGGTCTTGATCTCACGCTCCATAGCACCCATCAGCTCGCCCTTGGAACCGGCGTGCTGGGTCTGGACGGTCTCCGGGGTGTACATGACCGGCTCATAATCCTTCTCGTTCAGGGTGTCCTGCATGTAAAGCTCGCTGTGGCTGTGAGCCGTCAGGGTGATTTTGGTGCCCTTGGGAGCCAGCAGGCAGTAGGCTTCGTGATGGAAGCAGTTGGGGCGGTCGGCCTCAACGGTCTTGCCGGCGTATTCATAGGTGACCTTGCCCTCGAAAAGCAGGATGGCAACCTCGTGGTCGGCGCTTTCGTAGGTGTAGGTGTCGCCGTCCTCCATCACCAGCAGGCCCACGTTCATCTGGGTGCCCATGTAGTTGGTGGACTCGTCGATGTAGGCGTTATAGCCCCGCTTGAGTTCCTTGTTCTTATTGAAATAAGTCATTGGAAACATCTCCTGTTTGATGTCAAAAAGTGGTATGGAAACGCGGTGGGGAGGACCGGGGCCCTCCCATCGCGCGATTTACAGACCGGTGTGCTCCCGGATGTAGGTACGGCCCTTGATGGCGTATTCCAGAGGATTGGCCTTGGCGGGATCCTGCTCAGCCTCCACCAGCAGCCAGCCCTGATAGCCGGCGTCGGAGAGCACCTTGAACACGGGATCGAAGTCCACGTTGCCGTCACCGGGGACGGTGAAAGCGCCATTGCGGACGGACTGCAGGAAGGACCAGTTGTTCTTGCGGGCTTCCTCCACCACGGGCAGACGCATATCCTTCAGATGGACGTGGCCCACGCGGTCCACATACTTCTTCAGCATGGCCAGGGGGTCCTCGCCGGCGAAGGTGAAGTGGCCGGTATCATAGCAGAGGAACACATACCGGGGATCGGTGTTGGACATCATGCGGTCGGTCTCCTCGCTGGTCTGGACCACGGTGCCCATGTGATGATGGAAGCACAGCTTGAAGCCACGCTCGGAAGCGATCTGGCCCAGACGGTTCAGACCCTTGCAGAAGCGATCCCACTCCTCATCGTTCATGACATGCTTGTGGCCGCCGGTGAGGATGGGCACGTCCACCTTGCCCTGGATGGAGTAGCTCTGCTCGGAGACGTTGATGTGATTTGCGCCGACAGCCTCCAGGAAGTCCAGGTTGGCGATGAAGTCCTTCTCCTCTTCCTCCATGGAACGGGTCAGGATGAAGGAAGAATACCAGCGGCTGGCGATGCGCATACCGCGCAGGTCCAGAGCCTTCTTCAGCTCAGCGGGGTCGGTGGGATACTTGTTGCCGATCTCGCAGCCGGTGAAGCCGGCCAGAGCCATCTCGCTGACGGTCTGCTGGAAGGTGTTCTCGGCACCCAGCTCCGGCATATCGTCATTGCACCAGCCGATGGGAGCAATACCCAGGGAAACAGTTTTCGGATCAAACATAAAACGTCCTCCTTATGAATATTTAGGATCATTATTTGGATAAGCGTACAAATAGAAAATGGTTTGCGGGGAAAAGGTTGGCGAAAGCGCAAACGGATTTTTCTGTGTCCGTTAACAGACATGTGGAAACTACATCCGCAAGAAAACGATTTCGCTTGTTATCAAGATAGCACGGTTCCCGAAAAAAATCAACGCTTTCCCACGGCAAAACCAGATTTTTTCCGAAAGTGCCAAAGGTGGGCTGTTTTTTTTATTGCTTTTAGAGAATGGCGGGGGACCGTGTGCTGTTCCGGCGCATAGAATGGAACGCGCAGACGCGCGAATCTGAGCGATTTTAAGGAGGCTTGTTTTATGCCCACATCCTTTCAGAATATGGCGACCCTCACCTATACCGGCGGCACCGTCAATTCCAACATTGTCACCGGGGAGCTGAGGGAGGTCCTGACCGCCGCGAAAACGGCGGTGCGGGAGAATTACGAGCCGGGTGGGACGGTCACGTATGTGGTCAGCCTTACCAACAGCGGCATCACGCCCCTGACGGGCCTGACCATTTCCGACAATCTGGGCGGCTACACCTTTGGCGGAGCGACCCTGTATCCTCTGGCCTATTTGCCGGGCAGCGTTCGGTACTATGTGAACGGCGCACTGCAAGCCGCTCCGGCCGTCAACGCCGGACCGCCCATGACCGTCACCGGCATCACGGTCCCTGCCGGGGGCAGCACCCTTGTGATCTACGAGACGGAGGTGACCCGCTACGCGCCGCTGGCAGCGGAGTCCAGCGTTGTCAACACCGTCACCGTGACCGGCGGCGGGCTGGCCGCCCCAGTGACGGCGGAGGAGACAGTTGGCGTGGTGAGCAGCCCGACACTGTCCATCACCAAGGGGCTGAATCCCACGGTGGTGGCGGAGAACGGTCGGATCACCTACACCTTTACCATCCAGAACACCGGCAATACCCCCGTCACCGCGACGGACGATGTGATCCTCCGGGATACCTTCGATCCGGTTCTCAACGGTCTCACGGTGACCTATAACGGCGCACCCTGGACTGCCGGTACGCAGTACACCTATGACGGGACCACAGGCCTGTTCGCTACAACAGCGGGGCAGATCACCGTCCCTGCGGCCACGTATACCCAGGACCCGGTGACCGGGGCGTGGGCCGTGACCCCCGGCGTCAGCGAGCTGATCGTCACCGGCACGGTATAAGAGGTAGCCAAGGACAAAAGGGAGGGCGCAGGCCCTCCTTTTTGCACCGTGTTCGACAGGAAAATGATTGACAAGCGCGGACGCACATGGTACGATCAATGCTGATTTGTTAAATCAGGTCTTTTTTGAATACAAAATGAGCAAAGGCGTTCATTTTCAGAGGGTGCACGGCTCCCGTTGGAAGTGGACGCCTTTTTTGTTGCAGAACGGGCTGGCGGTTGGAAAAGAGTCGCCGCAGAGCGCAAAACAGGACAGGAGACCAGACCGGCAGCAGCCTCCAATGTGTGAGCATGACGGAGAATAAGTCTCGGAAAACCATGATTTTTTCTGTTTTACATATTGTAAATTCATAAAAAGGTGTGCTATAACAGATGCATCAAAAAATGAGGGGGCCTGGATCGCCGGGCATGCATACGGAAACCATAACGGAAAGGCGGAGACAATATGCAGTATTCGGTTGAGGAGATCAAGCAGTATGCGGCGGAGGAGGACGTGAAGTTCATCCGCATGGCCTTCTGCGACGCGGCGGGCCGCCAGAAAAATATCGCCATTATGCCGGAGGAACTGGACCGGGCCTTCCAGTACGGTATCGCCATCGACGGCTCCGCCATTCCCGGCTTCGGCGGGGAGGTCCACTCTGATCTGCTGCTGCGCCCGGACCCGTCCACCCTCTGTGTGCTGCCCTGGCGGCCGGAGCATGGACGGGTGGTGCGGATGTTCTGCGCCGTGACCCAGCCAGACGGCACCGTCATCGGCGCGGACGCCCGGAGCCTGTTGAAAAAAACGGTAGAGGACGCCAAAAAGGCCGGATTGACCTTTGCCTTCGGAACGGAGATGGAATTCTATCTGTTCCGGCTGGACGAGGACGGCGAGCCTACCAAAATTCCCTATGACCGTGCCGGTTACATGGACATTGCCCCGGCAGACAAGGGGGAGAATGTCCGCCGGGAGGCCTGCCTGACGCTGGAGCGCATGGGCATCCGGCCGGAAAGCTCTCACCATGAGGAGGGCCCCGGCCAGAACGAAATTGATTTCCGCTATGCAGACCCGGTCACTGCGGCGGATAACGCCGTGACCTTCCGGGCGGCTGTGGATACGGTGGCGGCCCGGAACGGGCTGTATGCCGATTTCGGACCCAAGCCTCTGGCAGACAAGGCGGGCAACGGAATGCACATCAACTTCTCCGCTGTCAGCGAGGATAAGCGGGACGTGATGCCTCAGGTCCTTGCCGGGGTGCTGGCCCATGTGGAGGCCATGACGGCGTTCCTGAACCCCACGGAGGAATCCTACCGCCGCTTTGGAAGCTGGAAGGCACCCGGCTATCTTTCCTGGTCCGCTGAGAACCGCTCTCAGCTCATCCGGGTCCCGGCGGCGGTGGGGGAATACCGGCGGGCGGAACTGCGGTCTCCGGACCCGCTGTGCAACCCGTATCTGGCCTTTGTCCTGCTGATCCGGGCGGGAATGGAGGGCGTTGCTCACAACATGCAGCTGCCGCCTGCGGCGGATCTGAACCTTTACACGGCGCCGGAGGAGATCCGGGCCCGGTACCGCAGACTGCCGGAGACCTGGGCGGAGGCCAAGGCAGCTGCCGCCGCCAGTGATTTTATCAAAGAACATCTTCCTGCAGCGATCATCCAATACTATACCTGACCGCTCAGAAAGCACGCGGTAAAAAACATAGAAAAGGAGGGGGACAACGATGGAGCTTGGCCATGCGTACAGCGTTCTGGTGGTGTCCGCCTCCGCAAAATTCAATGAATCCGTCCGGGGCCTTCTGCCGGAGCGGTTCTATTGGCCGGTCACGGTGCTGACGGACGCCGCCGGTGCCCGCCGGGAGCTGCTGGAAAACAGCTACGATCTGGTGGTGATCAACACGCCGCTGCCGGATGAGTTCGGCACCCGACTGGCGCAGGATATCTGCCAGCACAGCGCCGCCGGGGTACTGCTGCTGGTGAAGGCAGAGCATTTTCCGGATATTGACGGACGGCTGACGCCACAGGGCGTTCTGGTGCTGTCCAAGCCTATGTCGACCCAGCTGTTTACCCAATCCCTGCGGCTGCTGTGCGGTACCCGGGAGCGTTTGCGGGGGCTGGAAAAGAAGAATGCCACCATTGAGGAAAAAATGGAGGAGATCCGCCTTGTGAACCGGGCCAAGTGGCTGCTGATCGGGGAACTGAATATGACGGAGCAGGAGGCCCACCGATACATCGAAAAGCAGGCGATGGACCGCTGCGTAACGAAGCGGGCCGTGGCGGAGCAGATCTTGTCGACTTATAAATAAAAACTGCCAAAGCGGGACTGCGTAGACAGAACGTGAAATTTTCGGAGGAGGACGTATGACGAAATATATTTTTGTGACCGGCGGCGTGGTATCCGGGTTGGGTAAGGGCATTACTGCGGCGTCTCTGGGCCGCCTTTTAAAGACAAGAGGGCTGAAGGTGGCCGCTCAGAAGCTGGACCCCTACATCAATGTGGACCCCGGCACCATGAGCCCCTATCAGCACGGCGAGGTCTACGTCACCGAGGACGGCGCGGAAACGGATCTGGATCTGGGCCACTATGAGCGGTTCATCGACGAGGATCTGAACAAATACTCCAACCTCACCACCGGCAAGGTGTACTGGAACGTTCTGAACAAGGAGCGCCGGGGGGAGTATCTGGGCTCCACCGTGCAGGTGATCCCCCACATCACCAATGAGATCAAGGAATTTGTCTATCGGGTGGGCAAGCAAACGGACGCCGACGTGGTCATCACCGAGATCGGCGGCACCATCGGCGATATTGAGTCCCAGCCCTTTCTGGAGGCCGTCCGGCAGATCTCTCTGGAGGTGGGCCGGGAGAACAGCCTCTTTATCCATGTGACGTTGGTGCCCTTCCTCCGGGGCTCCGATGAGCACAAGTCCAAGCCCACCCAGCACTCTGTCAAGGAGCTTCAGGGCATGGGGATCAATCCCAACCTCATCGTCCTCCGGTGCGACGAGCCGCTGGAGCCTTCTATTTTTCAGAAAATCTCCATGTTCTGCAATGTAAAGCCTGACTGCGTCATTGAGAACATCACGCTGCCCTGTCTGTATGAGGCGCCGCTGATGCTGGAACAGTCCCACTTTTCCTCTGTGGTATGCCGGGAGTTGGGTATCGACGCCCCGGCCCCGGAGCTGACGGAGTGGGAACACATGGTGGAGCGGATCAAACATGCGGACAGACGTGTGACCATCGGTCTGGTGGGCAAATACGTTCAGCTTCATGACGCCTATCTCTCCGTGGCAGAGGCACTGCGCCATGCGGGCTATGCTCTGGGGGCTGAGGTGGACATCCGCTGGATCGACTCCGAGACCATTACGGAAAGCGATGCGGAGGCGGTTTTGGGCGCGTTGGACGGCATCATCGTCCCCGGCGGCTTCGGCCAGCGGGGGATCAACGGCATGATCCTGACGGCGAAATACGCCCGGGAGCATCGGGTACCCTATTTCGGCATCTGCCTGGGAATGCAGATCGCTGTGATCGAATATGCACGCCACGCCGCTGGGATCACCGATGCGGATTCCGGCGAGTTCAACGAGCTGTGCGAAAACAAGGTCATCGACTTCATGCCGGGACAGAGCGATGAGATTGATAAGGGCGGCACGCTGCGGCTGGGGGCCTATCCCTGCGTGATCCGGCCCGGCACCACCATGGAGCGGTGCTACGGCACGCTGGAGATCTCCGAGCGTCACCGCCACCGCTACGAATTCAACAATGACTACCGGGAGGCCCTTGCCTCCGCGGGACTGGTCCTCTCCGGGCTGTCCCCCGATGGGCGGCTGGTGGAGACAGTGGAGCTGACGGACCAGCCGTTCTTTGTGGGCGTTCAGTATCACCCGGAATTCAAGTCCCGCCCCAACCATGCTCATCCGCTGTTCAAGGGCTTTGTCCAGGCGGCGCTGGAGCGTGAAAACGCATAAAGCCGCAATATCTGAATTTATTTTTCAGGAGGTCTCTATGGCATCACAAACCGTTTTAGTTCTCGATTTTGGAGGTCAGTATAATCAGCTCATCGCCCGGCGGGTCCGGGAATGCAGCGTATACTGCGAGGTCAGGCCCTACACCACCCCAGTGGCGGAGATCAAGGCGATGGCCCCCATCGGCATTATCTTTACCGGCGGGCCCAACAGTGTGTACGATCCTGCATCCCCGCAGGCGGACCCGGAGATCTTCAAGCTGGGGATCCCCATTCTGGGCATTTGCTACGGCTGTCAGCTCATCGCTCACAATCTGGGCGGCCGGGTGACGGCGGCTACGGCGGATTCCGCCCGGGAGTACGGCAAGACGGAGACCTATTTCCGCACCGACTGCAAGCTGTTCAAGGGCCTGCCTGCCGAGAGCGTTACCTGGATGAGCCACGGCGACTATATGGAGAAGGTGCCGGAGGGCTTTGAACTGGTGGCCCATTCCGACGCCTGTCCCAATGTGGCCATCTGTGACGAGCGCCGGGGCTTTTATGGCGTCCAGTTCCACCCGGAGGTGAATCACACCGCCTACGGCACCGCCATGCTCCGCAACTTCCTCTATGAGGTCTGCGGCGCAAAGGGGCAGTGGACCATGGGAGATTATAAGGATGTTGCCATCCGTCAGATCCGGGAAAAGGTGGGGGACGGCAAGGTACTGCTGGCCCTCTCCGGCGGCGTGGATTCCTCTGTGGCGGCGGCGCTGATAGCGGAGGCCGTAGGCAATCAACTGACCTGCGTATTCGTGGATCACGGCCTCATGCGCCTTAACGAAGGCGACGAGGTGGAGGAAGCCTTCAAGAAGTGGGACATCAACTTCGTCCGGGTCAACGCGGAGGAACTGTTTTTGAGCAAGCTGGCCGGCGTCAGCGAGCCGGAGCGCAAACGGAAGATCATCGGCGAGGAATTCATCCGGGTCTTTGAGGCGGAAGCCAAAAAAATCGGTCAGGTGGATTACCTGGCTCAGGGTACGATTTACCCGGATGTGATCGAGTCCGGCGCAGGTGACGCAGCCGTGATCAAGAGCCATCACAATGTGGGCGGTCTGCCGGATTATGTGGATTTCAAGGAGATCATCGAGCCTCTGCGGATGCTCTTTAAGGACGAGGTGCGGCAGTTGGGCCGTGAGTTGGGTCTGCCGGAGTATCTGGTGATGCGCCAGCCCTTCCCCGGCCCCGGCCTTGCCATCCGCTGCCTGGGGGATGTGACGAAGGAAAAGCTGGATATTCTGCGTCTGGCGGATTTTATCTTCCGGGACGAGGTCGCCAAGGCGCATCTGGAGAGCGCCATGAGTCAGTATTTCGCAGTGCTGACCAATATGCGCTCCGTAGGTGTGCAGGGCGATGGCCGGACCTATGATTATACTCTGGCCCTCCGCAGTGTCACCACCACGGACTTCATGACCGCCGACTGGACCCGGATCCCCTACGATGTGCTGGACCGGGTCTCCGTCCGCATCGTCAACGAGGTGCCCCACATCAACCGCATCGTCTACGATATTACCTCCAAGCCCCCCGCGACTATTGAGTGGGAATGAGAAAAAAGTGAATATGATGGGCTGAAAAGCCTTGAAAACACTTACTTTTTGAAAATCTCATTTCCTGTTTGATAGCAAAATGATAGCAGATACTAAAGCCATTTTGTTTGTTCTTGTTTTGGCGAGCGAATGGTTTGCAGGTTTGCTGTCGCATCCAATCCTATATTGAGAGCGAAAAAGGCTCTGCTGACTTTCTGTAAAAGAAGGTCGGCAGAGCCTTTTTCGCTCTCAATATAGGATTGGATGCGAAAAAGGCTCTGC